>Ga0265327_10001167_pt1 | contig 35628 bp, 30 predicted proteins | sample 41621metaG_FD_202089 | JGI IMG/M metagenome (GOLD analysis project Ga0265327, IMG submission 202089) | Rhizosphere microbial communities from Carex aquatilis grown in University of Washington, Seatle, WA, United States - 4-16-21 metaG | ecosystem: Host-associated > Plants > Roots > Rhizosphere...
ATGTTGCTATTAAAAAAAATAATAATAAAAATTATCAAAAAACAAATATTTTTTTTCATATAATTAATTTTATTTAATATTAAATATTTAGTATTATGTATTTATGACAAATAAAATAACCGCTAACGTGCAGCATTCGCAAAATGGTGGCATATACTTTACGAAAAATTGCAACATTTTTAAAGTCAATATAAATTATTGTTTTACCAAAACCATTTTTACATTATCAGCGCCGGCAATGTTGCGTTTAAATTCAACAAAATTGTTGTATTCGTTAGTTGCATAATGTCCTTTGTTCAAGCTGTATGAGCGAATGTAAGTTACGATGTTTGCATTGATACTTATTTGCGTTTTATACGTTCCAAAAATTTGTTTGTATTCTAAATCGTCTGGTTTAAATTCGACTTTATAACCAACCGGTATGGTATATGTAATGGTGTCGCTGTCGATAAACGATGATTTAATAACCATGTCATTTTTACGCTGCTTAATTTTTCGGGGGATGTTGTTGTTTCGATTCATAAAATTAACCGGCAGAAATAAACGATTGCCACTGAGTGATGCGTATTGCTTTGCCTTTAGTTCAAGATTTTGATAAGCGACCGGACAAATATCTTTTTTTTGACTTACCGTGTAAGAAATCAAATCAAAATTTTGTAAATCGATTGTTTTTATAACCAGCTTTTTTTGTTGGTCAGATTTTTCGGACAAGACTTCGCGCATATAATCGTAATTCAAACCCGAATAACTTTCGCTTACGGTTGCCTGTGCGTTTCCGGTTTCGTCGATAGTAACTTTGGCAGAACGGTTTTCGGTATTTTGTTTTTGTTCATAGACAGGAGTGTGAACAATTTTACCGCCTGTATTTTCAATCAGCAGCACATCGCGGTCGTCGGTAAAGTTGCCAACATAGCCGCATGGATGTTGCTGGTCGGTACATTCGAGCCACATAGTATCTTTATCTAACGGAACGCAGACGATTACGTGATTGAAATAATTTATTGGAAAATCCTTGAAAAGACGAAATGCATTATCGCCGGCACTGACAACGGTATAAATAGACTGAATACCAGCCACACTTAGCAATGCTTTGGTATAATTGCTCAACGCTTTGCAGTCGCCGTAACCAACTTTGTCAACCAGCGATGCTTCGAAAGGTTGCCAGCCGCCAATGCCTACTTGCACGCTTACGTAGCGCGTTTTGTTTTGCATAAATTCGTATATTTTTTCCACAATCGCTCGTTTATCTGTAATGCCTGAAACAAGTGCCGATATTTCAAGCTTTGTTTTTTCCGGTAAAATTTGACGCTCGTCAAGTAATTTATTATTCCACAAACCAAATTTTTCCCATGTTTGCATATTGCCGTTTGTGTTTTCAATTTGGAAATCGTTGGGCGCCGTATAAACAACCGGCAGAATTTCGTTAGCAGGCGGACTGTATGGTTCGGATTCGAAAGCTTTAAGCGATTCAATGCTCCATTCATACGTTTTATTTTTTGCATCATCCTTGAAAACTGCCGTTGTTGGTAAATTCAGTTCTTTGTAGCGAAATGTCATGTCGTTTGGAATGACAATTTTAAAGTTCGAAAACATTACAGAAATATTTTCATTGTGTTGCGGCATCCAGATTGGATAGAACAATAATCCTTTGTGCGTTTCTTTCCATTCGTATTCGACGGTATATGGATAATTGTTTACAATCGGCTGATAATACAACGCACGGTCATCTTGAAAAAGCGAAAAGTCGGCAAAATTGCTATAGTCTTTTATGTCAGAATTAGAAATCTTTTTGGCGACTTTACCTGTTGCATCATATATTTTTGCAGTTACGCCGGAGATTGAAACAAACTTGTCGTATTGGGCGTAGAATTCAGCAAACCGCTCTCCATTTTTATTAAGCACAGTTATTACTTCGTGATGTTTTTCGACGGCGCTGCCAATGCTGCTGATTTCGAAAATTGTTTCGTTTAACCGGACAACTGCATTTGCATTTTCTTTCATCGCGTCGGGAATCAAAGCGGCACTGTAAAAATTATCCGCAAAGCAATGGAATGTCAAAAGAAAAATGATTACGACGAACAATAATTTTTTCATGTGAAATGTTTTTATTTCTGAAAATCTAAAATGGAATTTGAGCCACAAAGGAACACAAAGGTTTACACAAAGTTTTATAAAGTAAAAAGATGAAAAAAAACTTTGCGTAACTTTGTGTATAACTTCGTGCTACTTTGTGTTCCATTTTTTTAAAGTTATTGCTTTTTAAGAACAATTTGTTGCGCTTGTTTTGCAACAATTTGTCCGAAATATTCTTTTAAATTTTTGTAGTCGCTCGGAAGAAATAAAATACTTGTAATCGAATATTTCATTACAATCTGAATGTTTTCGCCCAACTCGTTTATAACATATTTTATTTTTCCGGCATTATTAGGCAACGCAATATTTGCGTTTTGCGGTTTTTCGAGAACTTTGTAACCTGCCGGTATTGCTAATTTAAACATATACGTATATTCCATCGGATAATTTAAGTCAATTGGATAAATACGATTCTCAAATTTAAACGGATTTGTTTCCTTCATAAAAACAAAGGGGTTTATATAAATCATGTCTGACTTGGTGTTGCCGGTGCATTTGATGACGCCGTTGTAAGAATCTTTAACCGGTTTGTAAATGCTATCGATGTCGTCAAATTTATAATCGAGCAATTCAACGTCGGCATTGTCTTTCTGTATTTTTTCAAAATATTTATCCTGACTGTTTTCATTTTTAATATTTTTGCGGAAATCGTGAGCAGCATAATCTTTACGAATCAATTGTATTTTTGATGTAAGTTCTCCTTTATCGTTGAATTGTGCGTCAACACTCGTCAAAACATTATACGTGCCGCACGAATCAACTCGAATAGGTCCCCAATGCGCTTTGCCTACCATGCGTCCATTACCGTTCAAACATCGCGGGGGCAACATCCCAACCGTACAAAGATTGTCGGTGGCGTCGAGTAAATAACTTTTGCCATTCAGAAAAACATTGGCAACTACATAATCAAAACTCGATAAACTTGGATGCGCAGGATTAACCGTTCCATTGCTTCGTGTACTTAATATGACAGGCGAAGCATCAAAACCAGCTGCGGAAAGCATATTTATTAATACCATATTGACTCCGGACACGCTGCCTTTGCCTTCTTTTGCAACGGCTTTTACGTCATCGCAAAAAAGTGTATATTTTTTATTCCAGGTAATGTTGTTTTGCACATATTGATAAATCGCTTTTAACTTTTTTAAATCATTGTCGCAATTTGCAGTTATTTCCTTTACTTTCTCAGCAAACAAACCAGTTCGTTTTAATTGTCCGCCAAAAGTATTATCCTCTAACAATTTTTGATTGATTGATTCCCATGTTTGGGTATAAGTTTGTGGTCTATTGCCGGTAATTGCAGCTAATTCAAATTCGATACGCGATAGATAATCATACGAGCATTTCATAAACGGCTCTTCATAAAATGCAGGAACGTCTTTTTCAACAAAGTGGTACAAATTGCTGCGAACATTGACAGTAGTTGTTTGCATATCAGTCTTTCCATAAAGACTTAAATATCTTTCTGTACTTGAAAATGACTCTGATACATCGCTTTTGTCTTTGGTTGCGAGTGGTATATAACCTTTCATTGTCTGGTTATAGAAAATATTATCAAAAATTCTTGCATAATATTCGCTCCAAATAACAGGAATGTCGTACTGGAATTGCCAGTCGTGAAAATTAAAAATAAAATCAGACTGAACAGTATATTTAAATTCGATAATCGAACCTTCTTTAACTGCAGGCAATGTGAATTTAGAAATGATATGGTTTTCGTCTTTCTTTTCTTCAAAAACAGCGCTGTTCTTCATTTTTTCTTTTACTTTTTTGCCATTCTCCAAATTGTAAGTTGCGCCGTCAAGTTCTGTAATTTTTTCTTTATTAGAATTTTTTACATAAAGCGGTATTTCGAAATTGGCGTATTTGTAACCGTTTTTATTGAAGATTTTAATTCTGGTATGACGTTCAAAATTTATTTGACCTTGTTCGGTAAAATATGAAAAACCATAATCGCTAAGAATGACAGCACACGCGCCTGTATCTCTGGCATAGCTTTTCATGGTTAAAAGGGAGTCTTCAAATTTTCCCCATTTCGTTGGGTCGTCTTGTCCAAAAACGATTTGACTATTGATGAACAAAAAGCCAATGCAAAGGCTTGCAAATAAAAGTTTAATTTTCATATTAATAACAAAATATTGGGTTAATATTATTTTTGCGCAAAAGTATATTTTTTATTTTTAGATACAAGAGAAAAAAGGCAGCAATTAAGTTCTACAAATTAATATTCTTTTATCAAATCCAACAATCCATTTATAAAAGTCAGCGGATGCGCAGGATTTCCCGGAACAAAAAGGTCAATATGAAATTTATCTAAAAAACTTCGGTTTAATGCCGGACTGTCGGCAAATATTCCACCGCTGATTGCATCTGTTCCAACAAGTATAATCAATTTCGGCTCTGGCGTAGCGTCATAGCAAATTTGAATTGGTTCAGCCATGTTTTCTGAAATCGGACCGGTAATAACAATACCGTCTGCATGGCGTGGCGAAGCTACAAATTCGATTCCGAAACGTCCCATGTCAAAGTTGACATTTCCGGCAGCGTTCAATTCCATTTCGCAACTGTTGTCGCCAGCAGCCGATATTTGTCGCAACTTTAACGAACCGCCAAACATGCTGTGAATTTCTTTGCGAATAAGCGTTGGATTAATTTGTACCGGTTTGTTTTCGCCGGCTTTAATTATTAAAGCGTTTCGTTCGTTGGTCGCAAGTTTGTAATCTTTCGTAAAACTTATATTGTCTGGAAATTGTCTTGCACATTCTCCGCAAAATGTGCATTTTCCCATATCCAAGCGAAACGGATTTGCCAAAAATGCTTCCGTCGGACATAAGTTATTCAATTTCTGGACATCGACATTTGTTCCGTTTAAAACAGGTCGTCCTCTAAAAATTCCTGCAATATTGGCAGTTGTAACGTCGGGAATATATTGCTTACCTTGATGATATAAAATTTTCAAATTCGAAAGCAAAGGTACTTTTTCAAATATATTATAAGTCATGGCCGCAATAAGATAAATTGAAACTTTTATTACAAATCGGGAAATCGGATATTTCGTTGTTTCGCACTGCCAAAGCCAAAGCTAACCAGTTATGAAACGACGGATCTTTTATTTTATAAATGATTAATTCGCTATTTGCATCGGTAATTGCGCAATGACAAATTTCTCCACGCCAACCTTCTACCAGCGAAATTGTAAAAGAATCTGGTCTTGGTTTTTCAATAGGTTTATTCTCGAAATTTTGTTCCGGAATATTTTTTATTAAAAGTCTGATAAATTCAATTGATTGGATTACTTCTAGTTTTCTAATTTGTACACGCGAATAAACATCACCGTGATTTTTAATAATTGGTATGTGATTTAATTGCGCATACAATTCGTTGGGATGCGAATAACGAATATCTCTTTTTAAGCCGCTTGCTCTTGCTGACATTCCAACAGCGCCAATGGTTGTAACATCATCATTTGAAACGACACCTGTGCGCTCGAAACGCGACAGCGCACTTGGTAGTCGAAAAAGTTCGGTATTCATTTCTGTAAAGTCCGGTTCAAATTTATCTAACACTTCTTTGAGTCTATTTGCTAAAACCGATGTAAACGGAAATTGATCAAGCGATGGCCTTATTAAACCTTTTCTGAAACGGTTTCCGCACCATTCCTGAAAATAGTTTATAATTGGAGTCCGCAATCTGCCAAAAACAGCGCTACCAAGTTGATAAGCAATGTCGGTGCAAACGGCGCTTAAATCTGCGGTATGTGTTGCGATTCTTTCTATTTCGAGTGCCAATGTGCGAGCAAATTCAATATTTTTAGGCGTTTCATAGCCGCATAAACTTTCCCAAACTTGCGAGAATGCAGTTGTATGACCAACGACGGTATCGCCGGCTATGTTTTCGGCCAATGTAGCGCGTTGCAAAAGTTTTTTCTTTTCAAGAAATTGTTGTTCGACGCCGCGATGTTGAAAACCCAATTGAATTTCGAGATGCAATATTTGTTCGCCGTTGCAAATAAAGCGGAAATGTCCGGGTTCAATAATTCCCGCGTGTATTGGGCCGACGCCAACTTCATGGAGTTCTTCGCTTTCGATGGAATAAAACGGATAATTTGCAATGGTTTTTGTTTTATTGAAACGATTAAATGCGTAACGAACCGGTTTCAACCACAAATGATTTAAAAATGGAACGCCAAAGTTTTCGTGTATTTCGCGTTCAAATTTTTCGAAACACAATGCTTTGGTTGTAAATGATAAAAGCGAATCAGTAGGATTTATCAGGCATGACGAAATATAAATTTCGTGTGTAAAATCATCGGCAATGCAACAAATCAGTTTTAATTTATTTTCAATGCTGTATCCAAAATAATTAACACAATGACATTCAGATTTGCTTATTATAAAATTTGTGTTCAATTCGAAAAACGTGTCGTAATCAATTTCGGGAATTGACGAAATTGGAATTGTCTGATTATTTTTAATATTTATGTAGTTCATAAATTAATATGTAAGGATTTATTCCATCAGTTTTTTTAATTCGTCTTGGTTTGGTAAAATTCCTTTATATTGCACTGGAATTTCGCGACTTGTTTTATAAGTAGCAACTCCCATTGCTTTGTTGAAATCGCGGAAAGCAAATTCTACGATTTTATTATTTTTCTCTTTGCATAAAATAATTCCAATACTTGGATTTTCATGTGGTTGCTTGACATATTCGTCTAAAACAGAAAGATATAAATTCATTTTTCCTGCATATTCGGCTTTAAACTTTCCGCGTTTCAGTTCAATTGCAACTAATGACTGTATTTTTCGATTAAAGAACAGTAAATCAATAAAAAATTCATCATCTTCAACCATCATTCTAAATTGATTTCCTATAAACGCAAAGTCATTACCCAAAGTCATGATAAATTTTCTGATATTTTGTATTATTTCTTTTTCAAATACTTTTTCATCATCAACTTCATCAATGTTTATGTAATCGAATAAATACTCGTCTTTAAACATTCGTACGGCTTTATTACTAATAATTTCCGGCAATGTTTGTTTGAAATTATTAGGCAATTTTCCGGTTTGTTTATAAAGTTTTTCTGTTAAATTTTTTTCAAGTATCCTAACCGTCCAAAAATTTTGTGCTGTTTGTGTAATATAAAAAATACGTTCTGTAAATTCTTTGACGTGAGAAACTATCGAATAATGATGAGTAAAACCAATAGAATAAAAATACTCAACAAATTGGTTCGTTACTGACGAACCAATTATAAAACGTTGGTTTTCAATTTCTATTTGGTTCGTTACTGACGAACCAATTTGAATATATGGTTTCCATTCATTGTAAAAAACACGTATTTTTTTGAGATTACTTGGCGAAAATCCACGTAATCCGGGCAATTCATATTGTAAATCGTTTGATATTTTTTCTACTATTTGTGTGCCCCACTCACCTTCATTTATTTGTTCTGTTATAATTTTGCCTGTTTGAAAATAAAGATTTAATAATTCTTTGTTTGCCAAACGGGCTGCAATGTAGCGACTTTGCAGAATTGAATATTTTAAATTTTGAATTAATTCGTTATACGTAATGATTTGCATAATTGCCTTTGGTATAATTTTAAAATTATTGGTCTTTAAATCATGATTATAGTTAAATTCAACTTTATTAATATTTATATTCCCATAACTTTTAGCGAAACAATACTTTCGTTAATTAAATGTACAAATTCAGCCGGAGGATTCAGTCCAAGATAGACAGCCAATCCCAAAAGAACAAACTGTGTCAGCGATTCCCACGGACTAATAATTGCAACTTTTGAATCGTCAAAATCAACCGGTGGTAAAAAGATGACTTTAAAAATATTTTTGCCAAACGACCAGATTATCATTGTCAAAAGTAAAAGAATAAGCACAAGAATAAAAATTTGATGCGCTTCGAAAAGCGAACGGAAGATTAAAAATTCGCTGACAAATAAACCCGATGGCGGCATTGCAGTTGCGCTGATAAAACCAAGCAAAAGCACAATAGCTCCGGTTGTGTTATATTTAAAATAATTCCCCAGATGATAAATACTTTTGTTTTGAAAAACGCGGTACAATTGTGTATATTGAAAAAACAAACTTGACTTGACAAACGCATGAAGAATAACATGAAGTACCGCAGCATAATAGCCAACACCGCCTGCCGCTACGCCAAGCATAACTAAACCCATGTGCTCAATTCCCGAATAAGCTAACATCCGTTTTATATTCTTGACTTTTAGCATATAAACCGTCGCCACAAATACCGATAAAAATGCAGCTATGCCAATTACCAGATTTGCCCAATGATGCAAAGGTGTATTAGCTACAACAATATAAAAACGAAAAATTCCTACAAAACCCAGATTCATTATGACACTAGCGAACAATGCGCCAGCCGGAGCCGGAGCTTTATCTTTGGCATCGATACCGGCGGTAAACATTGGCACCAATCCTAATTTTGCTGTAAATCCAGTGAATATAAACAGAAATGCCAATCGCAACCAGAAAACGTCTAATTTAGCGCTCTTTTCTAATAATTTTTCAAACGAAAGTTCTGTAATTCCAGCATGAAGTGCTGAAAGACTCAAAAACAAAATGCCAATAAAAACAAAGGTGATACTGATAGCGCAAATGAATACATATTTCCAAGTTCCTTCCAAAGCCAGTTTATTGCGATGGTGATAAATTAATGCCGATGCGCTTAATGTTGTGATTTCTGTAAATATCCAAATAACTGCAATGTGGTTTGTAAGATAACCTGCGCTAACGCCCATTAACAATAAAACAAGTGCAGCGAAATAGATTGCGCGAGATTGAGGCGTTTCGGTATGTTTTTTTTCAGCTTCGGTACTATGCGTATCAACGGTCGCATCGGTATGTTTTTTTATATAAATGCGACTGTGAATTACGGCGGGAATCGCAATTATGCTTAATGCCAAAAGTAATAATATTCCAAGGGCGTCGAACTTGAAAAATATGGCGTCCGTTTCGCCTTTATGAAGATATGCGAATATCGTAAATGTCCATTGCAGAATAAGAAATACCCACAACAGTCCATAATTAATTGCATTGTTCCGATTCCAGAAAAGTCCTGCTGCTATCGAAATTGCACCTGCTAAGTATAATATAGTCATAAAATAATTATTAATGTTTAATGTTCAATGATTAATGATAAAGAAGGAATTAACCATTTATCATTAACAATTAAAAATTAAATTAGTCATCTTTCAAACCAACAAGTTCGTCAACGTCAATATTTTTAAAGACATCGCCAATTTTATTAAGAAAAATTCCGAGTATAAGAACGCTGGCAAAAATATCGAGCATAATTCCGATATTGACCAACATTGGCATTTCATTCCCGACCGCCAGCGACAACACAAAAACACCATTTTCAATAACCATATAACCCATTACGTGCGTGATAATTTTCCGGCGGGATGCAATGAAATAAAGTCCGGTAAAAATGGTTGAAAGCGCTACAACAAAAAATATTTTATCCAAATGTTTATCGTTTATCGTATTTGACAACAATATCGTTATGACAACTATTGATGTCGTAATGATTAATGAAATAAAATGCGGCAGAAAAGGTTCTGATTCGCGTGTGATGTTATTACGTTTGAGTATATATGCCAAGAAAATTGGAACTGCCAACGTCTTAAAACCAATCGTTTCTATAAGAATTAAACCTAGATTCAATGGACTCATTTCTGTAAGTTTTATAAAAACCACAAAAAATAATAAGATTCCCTGTAACGCAAGCACGCGTATAAATGTCAACATCCGGTTGGCAATTGCAATGTAAAACAATGTAATAAGAAATGTTATCAGTAATACATTAATCATTTTATTCTATTTTAAATAATTATACAAATTTGCCCGAAATCAAAAGTACACCGAAAAAAATCAGTAATGAAACGGATGTCAATACCACAATAAATTGCGCATTGTGATTCATTCTAAATCGAGCGATAAACGATTCAATCAATCCGACCGAAATTGCCATTAAAAATTGAATGATAAAAAATGCCGGAATGGAATATTGATAATTAATTGAACCAATAAATAAATTAACAACCAATGCGCCATAAATTGCAAATTTCAAATATCCGGCTGTCAAAATCAATCCCAAATCGAAACCGCTGTTATCCAAAATCATTACTTCGTGAACCATCGTCAGTTCCAGGTGCGTTTTCGGGTCGTCAATTGGCATACGGCTGTTTTCAATCATGGCAATCATAACAATTACAAATGTAGCAAGAATTGTCAACGCATAACTGATTGGGTTGCCTAGATGAAGCGCCGAAAATATTTCCTGAAACGATGTATGTCCTGTCAACAAAGAAAACGAACCCATTAGAATGAAAAATGCAGGCTCGGCAAACATCGAATAAAGTGCTTCGCGGCTGGCGCCCATTCCTTCGAAACTGCTGCCGGTGTCCAATGCCGAAATGATGCTGAAAAATTTTCCCAACGCCAGAATATATGCAAAGAAAATAAAGTCGCCCCGAAAGCTGATAAAGCCTTTCGATTGACCAAACGGAACAATCAGTAAAGCCATTATAACTGACGATAAATAAATTGTTGGCGCAATCTGGAAAATAAAACTGGTTGTTTCGCTGTAAACTGAACCCTTTTTAAACAGACGAACTACATCTTTAATTGGTTGAAAAATGCCGGGACCTTTTCGCCCTGACGATAGACTTTTGGTGCGAATGATTATTCCCGTGAAAAAAATACTTGCTACTATAATTAATATAAAACTAAGCATGTTTATATTTGTTTTAAAAAATCAATGAATTGAATTATTTTGTCATAAATCAATGGAATACAAATTACTGAAACGATGAATAAAATTCCGTATAAAATATAAAATTGTAATCTGCCATTGTGTATAAACGAAAAACGTCTTATAAACGATTTAAAAGATTTTATTGGTTTATCGACAACCCATTTTTCGACAGCGTCATACGGATGCGTTTCTAATTTTCCTTTGGACGGAAAAACACCACAAATAACGTCTTCGTGTTTCATAACCAGCAAAATGACTTTCGCTAATTTGTAATACGACCTTACGAACGAAGATGCCGTATATTGTAACTTTGGCGAATCAGTTTCGTAACCACAACCCCATGTAGTCGAAATTGTTGTAACTCGATTTTTTGAAATCATCTTTTTTGTTGCAAATATAACGATGACAATCAATATAAAAACCATCGCCGCCCAACTGATGGCTTGCAAATCGTCAAATAAAAATTCTTGGAGTGGTACGGTTTGTATCGGATGCAAGTTTGTAAATAAATCAATCGGTTTTTCCAGAACCTGAATAAAAAATTTGGGAAAAAGTCCAATAAAAATAATTGCGAATGTAATTAAATACAAAGGCAAAAGTTGTGGTGCAGAAACTTCTTTTACTTCGTGGTCAAATTTGTGTCGGGCATTTCCAAGGAAAACTATTCCAAAAGCTTTTGTAAAACAGAATATTGCCAAACCGCCAATTAAAACCATTCCAAGAATCGTAAACACAATGGCGACTGTCGAAAAAAGAATTGAGTTTTGCAACCAATGGTACAAACTGGAATAAATTAAGAACTCGGAAATAAAACCATTGAACGGCGGGATTCCACAAATAGCAACGGCTCCAATTAAAAACAACAAAGTTGTTTGTGGCATCTTTTTTATTAAACCGCCCAGTTGGTCAATATTCAACGTATGTGTTGCCTGATAAATATTTCCGGCAGCGTAAAACAAAAGCGATTTAAAAAGTGCATGATTCAACGTATGCAACAACGCGGCTGCAAATCCCAGCGTAGAAAGAACATGATTGTTTGAACCTAAACCGATGCAACCAATTCCAATTCCAATACCGATGATTCCAATATTTTCGATACTGTGATAAGCAAGCAGTTTTTTCAAATTGTGTTGAATGATTGCCAGCATCACGCCATACATTCCTGAAATCAACGAAACGATTAAAATGATATATCCGATGAACGAATAATTCAATTTTATCAATAAAATCATTCGCAATATTCCAAAAATTCCGATTTTAATAACAATTCCCGACATGATGCCGGAGAAATGCGCTGGCGCTGCCGGATGAGCGTAAGGCAACCATGTATGAAATGGAACAAAACCTGATTTAATTGCAAAAGCTGTAAAAAAAAGCAAAAATAAAATAATTGCAAATGCGCCTTGATGCGATGTTGTATAAGTTGTAATTGCGCTGAAATCGTAACTATTGGTTTTCATGGCAACCAAAATAAAAGCAAACATCAAAAATAAAATAGAAACGTGCGATTGGATTAAATAATTGATACCGGCATTGATTGTTGCGGTTTTTTCGTTATCGAAAATGACGCAAATAAATGCCGATAATGCCATGATTTCCCAAGCAATAATAAAAGCAATACTGTTCTGTATTGCACAAAGACTTATAAGCGTTGTGTGTAATAATATAAATGCAATTCCGTGAAGCGTCAAATTATTTTGTTTGCTTTTGTAAGTCTGCATATAAAACAATCCGTAAAAGCCACCTGTAAGAAACACAAAGTTGATAATCAACATAAACCAACCCGAAAGTGCGTCTAAACGTAACGAAATTAATCCGGTTACAAAACTGCCTGTCAAAATAAATTCAAAGGTTTTTCCCAACAATGTTTGTACACCAAAATAACTTGAAATGATGGCATTTAATAACAAACCTGCAAACAAAATAATTCCTTTCCATTTGACATTCAAAAACGGAAGAATCAGAATTACAATGATTGGTATGATTATAAATGCGTTGAGCAAAATCATTTTATAATTTCTAAAACTGTTAATACAAATATAGCCAGAATAAAAACAATTCCATATAAAACGTACGATTGAATTCTACCGTTTTGAATAAATAAAAAATAATTAGCCGAGTAAGTTAAACGGTGAATTATCGGGTCAATAAATTGATGCTCAAAAAAATCGAAATAATTTGTTAGATATTTTCGTACGTCAGGAAATACTTCTCCACTTTTTAATTTGTCGATGTGTTTTTCTTCAATCAAAACGAAATTGAAAATCTTTCCCAAAGGTTTAGAAAACGACCTGCCGGTATATTGCATTTTATTATTTGGTGCGACATAACCACAACCCCATGTAGCGCCTATTGTTTGTGTCTTTTTCTGTATTGCAAACGAGCGGATTTTCCAGAATGCAAAAATAACTATTACAAACAATAAAGAATAAATACTTATATTGACAATATTGCTCGAATAACTTGTAAAACCGGCAACTTGAACTGGCAAAAATTTCCCGTTCATTTCCTGTAAAACAAATCCGATTGAATGTAAATATATTGCAGGAAAGAAAGCAACGCTTAACATGACGCCAATTATTAAATATTGAGGCAATAACATTTTAAATGAAACTTCCTGCGGTTTATTATGCAAAGTCTCGCGTGGACTGCCTAAAAAAATCGTTCCAAAAGTTTTTGTAAACGTCAAAATAGAAATGCCACCTATAAGACTTAATCCGGCAAAAGTCAATACTAATAAGCAAATTTGAAAAAGATTAGCAATTTTTAAACCTTCCATTAATCCGCCATAAATAATAAACTCTGAAACAAAACCATTGAATGGCGGAATTCCGCCAATGGCAATAGCTCCGATAAGAAAAACAACGGCAGTTTTGGGCATCAGTTTTAATAAGCCGCCTAATTTTTCCATATCGCGTGTATGTGTTTGTTGATAAACGCCGCCGGCAGAATAAAACAGCAACGATTTGAACAACGAATGATTTAACACATGCAACAATGCGCCACCAAAACCCAAGAAATAAAGCATCGGCAAATTATTTCCCAGTCCAATAAGACCTAACCCGATACCAATGCCTATGATTCCAATATTTTCGATGGTGCAATATGCCAACATTCTTTTAAAGTCACGTTGGACAGCCGCATTTAAAATTCCGTATAAACCAGAAAGTATTGCAACTGAAAGAACGATTTCGCCTAATATTACAAAATCGGTTTTTAGGAAAGAAATAATTCTGATAATTCCATAAATACCAAGTTTTACAATGACGCCAGACATGACGCCCGAAATATGCGATGGCGCTGCTGGATGCGCGTGCGGCAACCACGAATGTAAAGGAATAAAACCGGCTTTCAATCCAAAGCCAACAAAGAAAATTAGAAACAACCAAACGTTTGTATTTGTATTGAAAAATTGAGAAATAGCGCTAAATTGAAACGAACCTGTCTGGAAATAAATCCACAAAAAACCAATGGTTAAAAATACAACGCTGATATGCATTTGAACTAAATAATTTATTCCGGCTCTAATTGTTTTCTGGTTGTGAGAATCGAATATCACCAAAAGCATTGATGTTAGCGACATTACTTCCCATGCAACTAAAAAAGCAAACGTATGTTGCAATACGCAAACCCACAACATCGAAAGATGAAACAGAATAAACAATGTCCAATGAAAAGTAATTTTGACGCCGGTTTCGGTATATGCTTTTAAATATTCTTTGCCATATAAAACGCCGGTAATGCAAGTAAAATTGATGATAAGAATAAACCATGCTGACAATCCGTCAATCTTGATTGGAATTTCGCCTAAAAACGTACCCGCGTTAAGAGAAAAATGAACAGCATTGCCATTTATTGCTTGTATTGCAAACCAACTTGTAGCTAAAGCGTTTATTAAAATAATAAGAATAGCAAAATTTGCTTTGTACCGTACAGGTGCTAAATAAATTGCAATTATCGTCAGAAAAGTTACAAACCATGATATATGAACAAGATATTCCATTTCTGCTTTTGTTTATCAATAACAAGTCAACCTTTGTCAAAGTGTGAAACTTTGACAAAGGTTATCGAAATAATGTCATAAATTAGATTATATGTTTCAAAATATATTCTGCAATCTGCACAGCATTTGTTGCAGCGCCTTTGCGCAAATTGTCTGAAACAATCCATAAGTTCAATGACTTTGGATTGGAATAATCGCGGCGAATGCGTCCCACAAAAACGTCGTCTTTGTCTTTGGCAAAAAGCGGCATCGGATAAATATTATTTGCATTATCGTCTTGGACTGTAATACCGTCAGATTCAGCTAACAATTTACGAACGTCATCTAAATCGAAATCGTTTTCAAATTCGACATTCACTGCTTCGCTGTGTCCACCCACAACAGGAATACGCGCAACGGTTGCTGTAATGCGAATGTCGTAATCGTTAAGAATTTTGTGCGTTTCGTTTACCAATTTTATTTCTTCGGTTGTATAACCATCTTCGGTAAAATTGCCGCCATGAGGAAAACAATTTTTGTCGATTGGATGTGGATAAGCCATTTCGCCTTTTATTCCCAAGCGTTCATTCTCCATTTGTCTGACAGCTTTAACACCTGTACCGGTAACAGATTGGTATGTCGATATAACTAATCTGTTAATTTTATATTTGCGATGCAAAGGTGCCAAAGCCACAACCATTTGAATGGTTGAACAATTTGGGTTTGCAATAATTTTATCGTTTTTGGTCAACGTGTTTGCATTGATTTCGGGAACAATCAGTTTGATGTTATTTTCCATACGCCAAGCCGACGAATTGTCAATTACATAAGTTCCAACTTCGGCAAATTTTGGCGCCAACTGTTTTGAAGTATCGCCACCGGCGGAGAAAATTGCGAAGTCAGGTTTTTGTGCAATCGCATCTTTGGCGCTGATTACCGGATAAGATTTTCCTTTAAAAACAACCGTTTTCCCGATTGATTTTTCTGAAGCTACCGGAATAAATTCTGTAACCGGAAAATTTCGTTCTTCAAGAACTCTAATCATAACTGTGCCAACTAATCCAGTGGCTCCAACAACTGCAACTTTCATAATTTTAAAAATTGTTTAAAACTTCTATTTGTGTATTATTGCCATTTAAGATAAAAATAATATTTTTGCGATATTCAAATCTAAAATAAATGGCGAAGAAAAACAAGCCCGACGAAAATTTTTTGAGAAAGCATGGTCAAACATTCGCTTTTAATGCACATGAATTTGATGCTTTCGAAAAGTATTGCAAAAAGTACAAAGTTGCAAACAGAGCCAAATTTTTTCGCGAAACTATTATGGCTGCCGTTCTAAAACGATTTGCCGACGATTCAACATTATTTTAGACTTCCACAATCTTTTATTTCTTATAATTCTTTCTTTTCATCAGACAAAATTAAGTCACCGGTTGCGCGATTCAATGCAATTGGAATGTTATTTATAACTGCCGTGCGTATAAGCGATTGGATGTCGTGCTCGTGTCCTTGTGGCGTTTGAACGTCAATAAAGAAAACGATTCTGTCCACGTCGCCGGTTAAAATTTTTGCTGCAAGTAAAATATCTCCACCGCTTGGTCCATGTCCAAAAGGTTCAACGTTTAATTCGAGTACATTATTTAAAAGTTTTGCTGTGTGCGATGTTCCAATTAAATTGCAGTTCATCAATCTGTCGTAATTTGTTTTAGCCCATTCCATCAGGTCATTTTTTCTGCCATCGTGTGCAACCAGAGCTATTGTTAATTTCTTTTCCATTATTTTATATTTTTATGACTTTTAATCTCATGTAAATTCGAAATGCAAAGATAAGGCTTTTAATTTATTTTTCAAATTGAATAAAGTTTTAAAAAACATTGTGAGTTTTAGAATAAACTAAATCAATCCTCTGGCTTTTAGTTCCAGATATTTATTAATTGTATTGACAGTTAAATGTTGCGGTTCGGTTAAGACAGCTTGAATTCCGGCGTTGTTCAGTTCTTTTACAATTTGTTTTTTCTCGAAAATTAGTTTCTCGGCAATTGTCTTAAAATAAATTTCTTCGGTTGACTTTGGTGCATTGTGACTTACTTTTTTAATTTCGGTGTTTTCGAAAAAGATGACGACAACCAAATGGTGACGCGCTAATTTTTTCAAATACGGCAGTTGTAAATTGAGTGACGGCAAACCTTCGAAATTGGTATAAAGCAACAACAAACTGCGTTGCGTAATTTTTTTCGAAACCGTAACATATAACAATTCGTAATTTGCTTCCACAAAATTGGGCGACTGATTATAAAGCACCTGCAAAATAGTTTGCATCGAATTATTTTTTTTCGACGCCGGTATTAAACTATTAATCTGATTTGTAAACGACAACAGACCAACTTTGTCTTGTTTTATCAACGCGATATTTGAAATAACCAGACTTGCATTAATCGCATAATCGAGTAAAGTCATTCCGTCAAATGGCATTTTCATGGTTCGTCCCATGTCAATTAACGAATAAACCTGCTGCGATTTTTCGTCCTGATATTGATTGACCATCAATTGCGATTTGCGCGCGGTTGCATTCCAGTTGATTAAACGGTAATCGTCGCCAATAACATATTGTTTTATTTGTTCAAACTCGTGCGTGTTGCTGATGCGACGTATTTTTTTTATACCGACTTCCGTCAGACGGTTTGAAATAGCCATCAGTTCGTACTTGCGCATCTGCATAAACGACGGATAAACCGGAACTGTTTTCGGTTCGCCAAAATTGAAACGTCTTTCAATTAAACCAATCTTTGTTGTGATATATGCCAACGTCTTACCAAATGAATATTCGCCGCGAGCAGTTGGTCGTAAATGATAATAGAAAACCTTATCTTCGTTGGCGTTCAAATCAGTTTTGATTTCGAAATTACGGATTTGAAACTGAAACGGCAATTCGTCAATAATTAAACAATTGACGGTAATCGTGTAATTCGACTTTACATAAATAGCAATTGTATTTTGGTCGCCGTTCGAAAGTCTTTCCGGCGCTTGTCTTGTAATTGAAATTCCGTGTTTGTCGGTATAAAACAAAAGTAAGACGTCAAACAAAGCAATTGCTGTAAATGTCAAAAGCATAAAAATCGCTATACCGACAAAAACCGCAAAGAAATGTCCAACGACAGCCGTAACAACAACAATCGAAAGAACGATAAAAAAACGATTTGTCAGATAAAGCGATTTCATATTAATCAAACTGCAAAGTTATGCAAACCAATTCGGGACGGTTGCCTGTGCGCACCGGTGGTCCCCAAGTTCCGTATCCCGACGAAACGTAAAAATTTGTACTGTTAATTTTTTTATAACCCCAAGGAACTTCGTACATCGCATTTATTAAATGCGTAAAGGGCCAGATTTGTCCGGCGTGTGTATGTCCCGAAATTTGTAAATCAATTTTATTTTTCGCGACGTCACCCAAATTAAATGGTTGGTGGTCGAGCATGATGGCTGGCAAATTCATGTCGAGATTTGCAATCAAGTCGGCAATGGTTTTGCGTTTGCGGTTCGACTTGTCGTCGCGTCCAATAATATAAAACTGGTCATTAATTTTGATGGTCGAATCGCGCAGCACTTTTATATTTAAACCTTCCAGATATTTACAAGCATTTTCTACGCCACCAATAAATTCGTGATTACCGGTGATAGCATAAACGCCAAGCGGCGCTTTTATTTCGCGCACCGGATAGCCAATGTCATATTTCAAAATCGGTGTAATTTCTTCGGAAATAATGTCGCCTGCCAGAAGCACAATGTCCGGTTTTAAATTGTTGACGCGATTTACCATGTAAGCCAATCTGCCATTGTTTAATGTCGTTCCAAAATGGATGTCCGACAAAGCAACAATTTTGAGTTGTTTGAGACCGTGTGCTTTTTTGTGTATTTGCAATGTCAGCTCTTTTGTTCGTGGATAACGTGCATTAATAAAACCGCCAAGCAAAATAAGTACAACAATTTCAACGACTATCATTGCTGTTACCAATTTCGTTTTTGCATAATTGGCAGTCATAAAAGGTGGAAAATAATGAAACCAATTGTTGAATAGTCTGGCGATGTCAATAACAACCAAAATTAACACAAAGTAAAGAATTGCAGCAAGCCAAAACGAACCCAACCACGACATAAAACTTGTTAGCGGAGACACCCAAACCCTTTCTATAAAACGGTTTAAAAAATACACGCAGGCAACACAGATAAAAAAGATTCGATATGCAAGTCTAAGTTTATTGTTGTCGGGTAAAGCTTGCATACCACGTATATACACGTAATAATTTGCACTGCCCCATATTAAAAGAACAATACTGAAAAATATTATAAAGCCTGATGCTCTCATTTTTATTTCGAATAATTTTTAAACGACAAATTTAGACAATTTAGGCAATAACCAAAAAGCAAAGCCAAAACTAATATTTATACATATTTATTGCGACACCAAAACGGAACCGCCCACAATTGGGTTTAAACGCTGACCAATTTGACCAGACTAAAGTTGAGTCGAGATAGTTGTTCATTTCGAGATTTTTGACGCTGCACGATGGAATAGAGTCGCTGAACCGGAAATAAAAATAACTGCTGCTTTTTTTTTCGATATGTAAACTACACGGAAATTGCGGAATATAAAGATCTTGATTTTCGGTACTAAGTTCGTTGTAATTGTTGGTTGACAGAAGTCGCCAGATTGTATCGCCCGACAGAGGATTGATATGGTCAAGCATTTGCCCGTGAACAGCCAGATAAATATTGTATTGCTGACTTGACGCATTTTTTTTACATGCGGCGAAAACACAAATTATTCCGGTTACAAAAATAATAGCGGTTTTCATAAAATAATTTTTAAAGATTTTATTATAAAACCGGAACACCTTTTAATGTTGCTGACGTACATTCTTTGACCAACACGTTTGCGTAATCGCCAATTTTATAATGTTCTTTTGGAAAAACGACAACTTTGTTTTGCGAATTGCGTCCAAACAATTTTTCGCCCGATTTTTTTGAAACGCCTTCGACCAATACTTCAAAAACTTTGCCCAAATCCAACTTGTTACTTTCGAGCGAAAGATGATTTTGTAGTTCAATAATTTGTGTCAATCGATGCGTTTTGACTTCATCCGGCACATCGTCCTGATATTTGCGTTGCGCCAAGGTATTCGGTCTTTCGGAATATTGAAACATGTACGCATAATCGAACTTCGCCCATTTCATCAACGAGAGTGTGTCTTTGTGGTCTTGTTCCGTTTCGCTGCAAAAACCGGCGATGATGTCCGTTGATATTGCACAATCCGGAATAATTCTACGGATTGATTCTACACGTTGCATATAATGTTCGCGCGTGTAACCGCGTTTCATCAGTTCCAGAATTTTATTGCTGCCCGACTGAACCGGCAAGTGAATGTATTTGCAAATGTTATGATATTTTGCCATGATTTCCAGCACTTCGTCGGTAATGTCTTGCGGATATGACGTTGAAAAACGCACACGCAATTCGGGGCTGACTTTGGCAACAATTTCGAGTAGATGGGCAAAATTGACTTCGCCGTCGTTCCAATTATATTTGTCAACATTCTGTCCAAGTAAAGTAACTTCTTTATAACCTTTGACTACCAAATCTTCTACTTCCGAAATAATTGTTTTGTAATTTCGGCTGCGTTCTCTGCCGCGCGTAAATGGCACCACGCAATACGCGCACATGTTGTCGCAACCGCGCATGATTGATACAAACGAAGTAACTCCATTTTTATCAAGACGCACCGGACTGATGTCAGAATACGTTTCGTCGCGAGAAAGAATGACATTGATTGCTTTTTCACCGGTGTTTGCAAGTTTTATTAAGTCCGGCAATTCGCGGTAAGCGTCAGGTCCAACAACCATGTCAACCAATTTGTCTTCGTCGAGCCATTGGTCTTTCAAACGTTCTGCCATGCAACCAAGTATGCCAACAATCAAATGCGGCGTTTTCTTTTTAAGATGACGGAAGTTATCGAGACGCCCTTTGACGCGCAATTCAGCATTCTCACGAATGGAACAGGTGTTGATAAATATTGCATCGGCGTCTTTATAATCGGTTGTCAGCATAAAACCAGAGTCCTGCAAAATTGAAACTACCAATTCGCTGTCAGCAACGTTCATCTGGCAGCCGTAAGTCTCTAAATAAAATTTGCCTTTTGCAATCTGCATCGGACCTGTCGAAATATTTCTGGGAGATATATTATTTACAATCATAGACTTAATTTTTTGATTATTCGCAACGAAAAACAATACAAACGTACAAAGAATCGATTAAATAAAGTCCATTTTTTAGTAATAATTGATAAATACAAACCCGTTTAAATTCGTTATAAAAAAAAAATTGATTTATTGATAAGTATTTTTGTTATTTGAATGAATGTTTATAGTTTTACGTTTGAAAATTAACTAAGAATCAACCGCTAAAATTAGAGCTGAAACGATTAAAATTTAATATATTATAAATAATTGAAATTATGTCGGGACATAATAAATGGTCAACAATTAAACGCAAAAAAGGAGCATTAGATGCCAAGCGTTCAAAGATTTTTTCGAAAATAATTAAAGAAATAACCGTCGCGGTAAAAGAAAGCGGACCTGATCCGGACGGAAATCCGCGTTTGCGCATGGCGGTACAAAATGCAAAAGGCGCAAACATGCCCAAAGACAATGTACAGCGTGCAATTACCAAAGCAGGCTCGGATACGACGACGCTGGAGGAAGTTACTTTTGAAGGTTATGCAGTTGGCGGTGTTGCTTTGTTTGTAGAATGTTTAACCGACAATAATTTAAGGACAGTCAGCGCTGTGCGTGCAAACTTCAACAAACGCGGCGGCAGTTTGGGTACAAAAGGTTCGTTGAGTTTTATTTTCGACCGCAAAGGGATTTTTTCAATTCCGAAAACAAATGTTAAAGGGAGTTTAGACGATTTCGAACTCGAAATTATTGATGCCGGTGCCGAAGATTTTGATGTTTCGGACGAACAAATAACTATTACGACAGCAATGGAAGATTTTGGCAAAGTCAACAAAAAGCTCGAAGAATTAAATATTACAGTCGAAAATGCAGAATTGCAACGGATTCCAAATACATCTAAAAAAGTTGATGTTGATACTGCAAAGTCGGTTATGAAAATGATTGAAAGTTTTGAAGACATCGACGACGTTCAGAATATTTATCACAACATGGAGCTTACTGACGATATTCAGGCAGCATTAGAAGCAGATGATTAATATTTTAAAATCTGCCGGATTTTTAAAATCCGGCAGATTGATTTCATAAAAAGATGTAAATTTGTAGATGTTAAAAATAAATTTTATGGAAACTTTACAAATCAATGCAAGTTCGAAATTAAGCAGTTTGCAGCTTGAATTATTAAAGGTGTATTCTTTTAATCCGTCAGAAAAAGAATTAATTGAAATAAAGAAAATGTTAGCCAAATTCTTTGCCGACAAACTATCAAAGTTAGTTAATAAATCAATTGAAAAAAACGGAATTACTGAACAAGATTTGGATAATTTGCTGAACGATGAAAATCAATAAATACAAAATCGTTTTAGATACCAATGTTTTTCTTGTTTCAATCTCGTCGAAGTTTAAGTATTATTGGATTTTTGAGAAACTTCAGGCAGGCGATTATAATTTAGTGATAAGCAATGAGATTTTGACGGAATATTCAGAAAAAATTAATGAAAAATTTGGTTTAACTCTTGCAAACAAGTCATTAGATTTTTTGTTATTACTACCTAATGTTATTCTTGTAAATCCATATTATAAATGGCGTTTAATTACCAATGACGATGATGATAATAAATTTGTTGATTGTGCAATTGTCGGAAATGCAGATTATATTGTTACACATGACAAACACTTTAACATTTTAAAAAATATTGAGTTCCCAAAAGTAAATATTTTAACAATTGACGAATTTTACAATTTACTTTTAGAAATAAAATAATTTGAATAACATGCCCGGAAATTACATTTTAGCATTCGACCAAGGCACAAGCAGTTCGCGCGCAATTCTTTTCGACGAGCATAAAAAGATTGTTGGCGTCGAACAAAAAGAAATTACACAAATTTATCCCAAACCGGGTTGGGTAGAACAGGATGCTATTGAAATTTATCAAATACAAATTGAAGTTGCCAAGCGCGTTATAGAAAAAAACCGGATAAATCCAAAAGACATCAAAGCAATTGGCATAACAAACCAGCGCGAAACAATTGTTGTTTGGGATTTGAAAACCGGTTTGCCGGTTTACAATGCTGTTGTGTGGCAAGACAAACGTACCGCCGATTTCTGCAAACTATTAAAAGCCGAAGGTCTTACAAAATATATTCAAAACACAACAGGTTTGGTTATTGACTCCTATTTTTCAGCAACCAAATTGCACTGGATATTAAGCAATGTTCAAGGTTTGCAGCAGCGCGCCGACAATGGCGAATTATTGTGCGGTACAATTGATACTTGGTTAATCTGGAATCTTTCGGGACGCAAATTGCATATTACCGATTATTCCAACGCTTCGCGCACCATGATTTTTGACATCGCGAAACTTAGTTGGGACAAACAGTTGCTCGATGTTTTCAGCATTCCGGTTGAAATATTGCCACAAGTGCGCTCGTCAAGCGAAGTGTATGGCAACTGCGATAAATCTTTGTTTGGCGTCGAAATACCAATTGCCGGAATTGCCGGCGATCAACAAGCTGCGTTGTTCGGGCAAACTTGTTTCGAACCCGGAATGGTTAAAAATACGTATGGTACAGGTTGTTTCATGTTAAAAAATACCGGTACAAAAAAAATAATTTCGAAAAGTGGATTGCTTACCACAATTGCCTGGGGAATTGACGGGCAAGTTGAATACGCACTCGAAGGAAGCGTGTTTATTGCCGGCGCTGCCATCAAATGGTTGCGCGACGCTTTGCGTATTATTAAACATGCCTCCGAAACCGAAGAAATTGCAAATAGTCTGACAGATACAGACGGCGTTTATGTTGTACCGGCATTCGCCGGACTTGGCGCTCCGCATTGGGACATGTACGCACGCGGCGCAATTTTTGGCGTTACACAAGGCGTTACCGATAAACATCTGGTGCGTGCCACGCTCGAATCGATTGCTTATCAAACCAAAGATGTTATTGAAGCGATGAGTTTAGATTCCGGCATTCCGATAAAACAATTAAATGTTGACGGTGGTGCGTCGGTTAATAATTTTTTGATGCAATTCCAAGCCGACATTCTGAATATTGATGTTGTCAGACCAAAGATTGTTGAAAGTACGGCTGTCGGAGCTGCTGCGCTTGCCGGTATTGCAGTCGGAATGTGGAATAAACAAGAACTTGCAAGTCAACATGAAATTGAACACGTTTTTAAACCTTGTATGACCGACGAAAAACGCTCGACGCTTTATTGTGGCTGGCAAAAAGCGGTTAAAAGAGCAAAAGGGTGGGAGAAGGAATAAAAAAATGGATAGACTTTTTTAAATCATTAATATATATTAATTTTGAGAAAATATTTTGGATTTATTTAAAACATATTTACTTCTACTTTGGTAGATTAATAAATCCCAATAAATAAATGATGGATTTGTTGAAAAAAACTTTATCTTAGTGGCATTAAATACAATAAAGTTGAATGAAGTAAACAAATAATCACATATAATATTAAGTATATAGCTGAATACCATATATTTTTCAAGACAAAAACTAAAGTTTTGTTTAATCAGGCTACGCAATATTTTAAAGGACTTTTTCAATCTGATAAAAGAAATATGGAACGAATATGCGAAACTGTCGCAGATTCCAATTATGAAAAGATACAGCATTTCATAAGTTCATCACCTTGGGATTACAGAGCCGTAATGAATCAAGTTGCAAAAAATACAACTGCGGCATTTAGAAATTTCAAAAGAATCGGTTTGGTGATTGATGAATCAGGTCATGGTAAAAAAGGCAACAAGCGGCATAATGCTTACCGAACAATTTAAACGGCGCGCAAATCAGGAATAATGATTACATTGACAAAGTTTAAAACTTTGTAAATGTTAAACAAAAACCCCGCGGTTGTGCGGGGTTTTTTATTTATGCGACATTCTTGTCATTAGTTGTTGTACTTGCCGTTTCGGGCTGCGCGGCAGTTTCGGGCGGCGATGCAGTCGATTTTGAACGACGAAACAAAAGATAATCGGTATATCGACTGTCGGATTGTTGCGACCAGCAATGCTTTGCTATCTGACGCAAATAACCGATTTGTTGCATTAATTCGTTAAGCAATTGGTTACCATTAATTGTCGATTCTTTTCTGTCGCGTTTTGTTTGCACGCATGTCGCCATAGCTTCGACGAATGAATTATAAGCAACCGTCAGATTATTCATAAACTCCGCGCTGATGTTGGCAGCTTTGAGAGTGTCGGGGTTGTCGTTTAAAAGATTGATAAAATTAAGCGCCGTATTTGTCAATTGCGCCTCTGTTAAACGGCTAAGGTTTTTCAATGCAAATAGCCTTTGTTTGTTAGCATTTCCCTTGAAATAGCAAAATAATAACATGCCGGTATCTTCAAGTTTATTTACCAATGCGTTTTTGGCGTTGTTCTTGGCTGTGGTTGCAACTACTTTTTTATTAACTGCTACTTCGTCAGTCTGATTATTATCGGCGGCAACAATCAGCGAATGTAATTCGTTAATCAGTTCTTCCGATACATTAAATTTTACTAATACCGGTAAATCGCGACGCAAATATGCTTCTATTTCTTTTGCTTTCGCAATTACGTCGGATATTTTCAATCCGTTTAATTTTGATTTTTGATAAATCATACAATTATTTGTTGTGGCACGGCAGAGCGACGATTAATATTGTTTATTGATTGATAAAACCGTACCGAGTTTATATTACTTTTTAAATTAGTTTTATTAATCTATCGTTCTAAATTCGATGCAAATATATACATTATTTTTTTATTTTCCAAATTTTTTTCAAAAAAAATTGTTTTTTTTATAAAAATATTGTATTTATATGAATTTTTTATTCAATTAATAATGTAATATATTATAATTTTAATAATTAAATTAATTATATAACTTATTGTTTGTTACTATTATTTACGTTAAATTATTATTTTCACTAATAATATCAGGCAAAGCAGCGTCGAATTATAAATTTTTTCGGTTTAGATATAGTTTTGCAGCGTTAAGACATAGTTTTGCAGCGCTAAGACATAGCTTTGCAGCGTTAAGACTTAGTTTTGCAGCGCTAAGACATAGCTTTGCAATATTAAGATATAGTTTTGTAGCGTTAAGACAAAGCATTGCAGCGTTAAGGCAAAGCTTTGCTGGGTTAAGACAAAGCATTGCAGCGTTAAGACAAAGCATTGCAGCGTTAAGGCAAAGCGGTGCTGGGTTAAGACAAAGCATTGCAGCGTTAAGACAAAGCATTGCTGGGTTGAGATTTAGTAAAATTTAATTTATTGCATTACACTTAAAAAAAAAGAATATATTTGCATATCAAAAAACGAAATAAATTTAGTAATTATATTATGGCTACAAATAGATTATTTTATGGTGATAATTTAGACGTATTAAGAAAATATATTCGCGACGAAACGGTTGATTTATGTTATATTGACCCGCCGTTTAATTCTAATAGAAATTATAACCAAATTTATTTGAATCAAGGCAAAGAAGATAAAGCACAGGCACAGGCTTTTATTGATACATGGACATGGGATAAAAGAGCCGAAGATGGAATTTTGCAAATTAAAAATAATCAAAATGGCGTTTTCACCCGACAATCAATAAATCTTATTACTGGTCTCGAAAAGGTGTTGGGACATGGCGATTTATTAGCCTATCTTGTCAGTATGACATTACGAATAGCTGAAATTTTTAGAGTATTAAAACCATCTGGTAGTTTTTATTTACATTGCGATGCAACAGCCAGTCATTATTTAAAACTTTTAACTGACAGCATATTTTGTGCGAACGGTGGCGATTTTAAAAGAGAAATTATCTGGTCAACTACCGATACTTCCGGTTTTAAAAGCCGCGCCAAAAACTGGATTAGGTCGCATGATATTATTTTGTTTTATGTTAAATCGACTAAATATTATTTTAAGAAATTATATTGGGAACATAATCCTGATTATCTCAAACGATTTAAAAAAATAGATGAAAACGGGCAAAAATATCGCGATGACCGACCCGGCGGAAGAAAACAATTTCTTAATGATACATTAGGTAAAACAATTGGCGATGTTTGGGACGATATTGATTCTTTTCAACAAGCATCAACAAATCCAGAATATCTTGGCTATCCTACGCAAAAACGAATTGCATTATTAGAAAGAATTATCGAAGCAAGTTCAAAAGAAAACGATCTTATTTTAGACGCCTATTGTGGTTGTGGAACTACTATTGCCGCAGCACAACAATTAAAAAGGAATTGGATTGGAATTGATATAACTTATCAAAGCATAAGTTTAATTTTAAAACGATTAGAAGATCTTTTTAAAGAAAAGGGAATTAAAAATATAGAATTAAACGGCGTTCCACAAGATATTGAAAGCGCTATGGCGTTAGCAATTAAAAAAGATGACAGAACACGAAAAGAATTTGAAAAATGGGCAATACTCACTTATTCTAACAACAGAGCAATCATTAATGAAAAAAAAGGAAGCGACAAAGGAATTGATGGAATTTCATTTGTACTTGATAGCGATAATGAAAGTAAGGAAATAATATTTTCAGTAAAATCGGGTAATGTAACTGTTGCAAACATTCGCGATTTACGGGGAGTAATTGAGCGCGAAGATGCTGCGATAGGTATATTAATTACTTTAGAAAATCCTACAAAACCTATGATTCAGGAATGTAAAACAGCAGGTATCTATAATAACAAATTAACAAATCAAAGTTTTGAACGTTTGCAAATCATCACTATCAATGATATTTTTGATGGTAAACGTTTAAATATGCCGATGTCATTACAAGTGCTTAAAAAAGCGGAACTTAAATTAAACAATACTCAATCAAAATTATTTGATTTGTAAAAAAGATACCTTTCCCTTTTACCTAAAGCTACGCTAACCGTCAGGAGAATGTTACATTTTTTTCGGAAAGTTTTCGAAAATTTATTATTATTTTTGCCAGACAAATGAATGTATAATTAAAAAAAAGGAGGTTATCATGCCGTTGGTACATATTACAATTTTACCGCAATCAGCCGAAAAGAAAGCTGAAATGTCGAAAGCAATTACCGATGATATTCACAGAATTGCCAATATTCCGAAAGAAGCTATTACTATTGCATTTATCGAGTTGCCTGCCGAAAACTTTGCTACAAGTGGCATAATGCTTACCGAACAATTTAAACGGCGCGCAAATCAGGAATAATAATTACATTGACAAAGTTTTGAAACTTTGTCAATGTTCATCGATAGTATTTTGTCTTTCATTCCATATTTCAGGATTCTTACTGGTGTGGAGTACTGCAATTACAACAATTTGTTTTTGGATTTCGTCAATATAATAATGTATTAGAAAAGGAAATTGGTCAATTATAGCTGTCCTGATTTGTGAATATCTTATCTGAAATATAAATGGATTTTGTTTCAACCTTGCAACCTTTGCTCTAATTCTATTAATAAATTGGTTCCCTAATCCTTTCTTTTGATTGTTATACCATTTAAAAGATTCTTCAATATCTTGTTGCGCTGCTTCGGTGGTAATGCTACTATATTCAAAGTTCATTCTCAATCTCGTTACAAGCAGTTTCAAAATCTTTTACATTTAAAGACGGATTAGCAAGGTATTCTGCAAGTCTTTCATCCAATATTTTTTTATGCCATTGCGGAATCAGGTTATCAATTTCTTTTTCTAAATCCGTGTATTTATGTACCAGTAAATCCCAATCGGCTATCGGAATAAAAACGCCGATAGTTTTTCCTTTGTTGTCAGCTATATATTGTAAATACATAATAATTATTTGTTAAATACTACAATGAATTACAAAGATACGAAATAAAAATATTTTTGAACTATTGTTGTCTGATAAAAAATAAAAGACATCGCAGATAATTATAAATGACATTATCTACGATGTCAAACTTAATTTTTTATTCCTTTATAATTTTCATCCGCGATATCTGATTATTATTGGTCAATTCCAAAATATACATTCCACCGCTTAACGAACTTAAATCGACATTGTTTGTAAACGCAATTTGTTTGACTAACTTGCCTTCGACAGTATAAATTTTAATAACCGACTTATTCGAAACAAAATTAACAGCGTCGATATTCAAAAACCGTTTCACTGGATTAGGATAAATCATTATTGACTGACTGATTGTTGGAATACCGGCATTTTCCGTAACAACTAAATATCCGGTTTTAGTTACCGTATTTGTTCCGTAATTATTGGTAACTTTCAGCGACACATCATAAGTTCCTGTTGACGAATATGTAACTGATGGATTTTGGTCTGTTGACGTTGACGGACTTCCGCCTGTAAATGTCCATGACCAGCTTACCGGATCGTTGACTGTTAAATCGCTAAATAAAACTGTCAGTGGCGCTGTACCTGTTTTATAACTCGATGTAAAGTTTGCTATTGGCGCTAATCCAAGATTACGAGTTCCTTTTGTATAATAAACAGGCCATTGCGAATTATCAATTAAATCGGATGCGTTGCCGCTTGCCGAAATTTTATCTGCGTTTAAACCAATGACAGCTAAATAAGGTTGATTCGATTGGTTAACCGAAGTATAAACAATTTTATCGTCGAGTTTTGAATAACTTGGAAATCCCCAGCAAACATTTTGTGCAATGGTACTGCTCACGCCAGTTTCGAGATTTGTGCCTGCAATACTGTATTGTTGTGCACGCGAGTCATAATAGTCATAAGCAATAATGTACGGCGAATTTTTTGAGAATACCGGATCGCCAATACTAACGCTGTCGGGCAGCGACGAAAACAATTTTGATATTTGTCCGTTATCGAAATTGTTTGTTAGATTATTCCACACTTTTATAAAACCTACGTCCCAATATTGAATAGGATTGCCGGAAACAGCTTTAATTGAATTGTAAGCGTCGTAAACAATATTCTCACTTGTATAATCAAATTCAATTGCGTCGGCATATAAAACGCCACCTGTTTTTGTATTATTCTCAACAGTTGTAGGATTGTATAAATGAAACTTCGCCCATTTAGCTGCTGCAAAGTCATAAACAAATATTGCCGTGTCAATTGCACTCGAAATTGCGGCAATATGCTTTCCGTCTTTCGAAATGCAAACATTGTCCCAGCTTCCATCGGTCGTTAATTGCGTTTCAACCGGTGTCGCACCACTTAAATTAATGCCAATGATATTGTGTGCCGTCGAAACAAATACGGCATACGAACCGTCGTCGCAAACGCTGACTTTGTTAAACATTTGGGTTGACGAAATTGTTGCGGAACTATTATTGGTCATCGAATATTGATACAAACTGGTTTTGTCGGCAAGATTGGTGTAAAACAAATAATCCTGTCCGGTATTGGCAGCTAAATCGTGCGACGCGTTGGTTGGTTGTTCTTCGTAAATACCTACTGCATCGAAAGCTTTGTCGAGTTCGGTAACTTCTCTGGAATTGTCGCCAAACAAATCTTTTGCTGCTTGTTTTGTTGCCAGACGTAAATCGATAAATTGAGCAGACTTTGTTAAATATAAACACAATGCTTTATAAAAAACTTGTTCGGCAGAGTCTTTACTGACAACTGTTGCATATTTATAATACGCAAAGTTTGTGATTCCGCTGTTTGTGTGGACGCCGCCATTGTCGTCAGTGCCTGTGTACATTTCCGATGTGTGGTTTGGTTGCCAGTACATGTCGCCTTGTTTGCCGCCGTTGTGCGGATTCGACAAATCGCGCAATGCTCCCGACGGAAAATATTGAGCTTTTACAATTTGTTCGCCAATTGTCCAGTTCTTGCGCTCTACCATGCAACCAAAAATGTCTGCCAACGATTCATTGATAGCGCCGGATTGATTGATATAATCCAGATTGGCTGTATTTGTTATGACGCCGTGTGTCAATTCGTGCGCTGCGACATCGAGCGCACCGGCTAATGGTTTAAAACCTGTACCGCCGTTGCCATAGAAAGCATTTTTGCCGTTCCAGAAAGCGTTTTCCATGCTGGTTCCGTCTTCGTTGGTAACGTTGATAAACGAAATAATATTTCCGCTCTTGCCATTAAGCGATTTACGATTCATGGTATTGTAATAATAACGGCATGTCATGGTAGAATTGAAATGTGCTGAAACCGCAGTTGCATTACTCCATGTATTATCAGTCGAAGTTATTTGCGCAAAGCTTAAACTGAGTGGCGACGAATTTTGCGCGTCGAGCGTCATAATATAACCCTCGCCTTTTGATGCGTTGTACATGTCTTCGGCAATGTCAACCATTTTATAAACGTTGTTCGATAATAATGTATTGAAAGTTTGCGTTACGCCATTCAAATCGGTAGCTGTCGATGTGGTTGTTCCGTCAAATTGTGTGTTGTTGTATTTATTAATTATCTCGCCGGTTTTTGCATCGACAAAATAAATCCATTCGTCAATCATATTCGGACGGATTTTGACGCAATAAGATAATGTATAATTTCCGGCAGACGCGGGATTGTCAATAATTGTTAAGTTTGAAACCGGCGCTGTATAATCGAGTAGTTTTTGTTGCTCTATATTAAATGTAGCAATTTTACGGAAAGTTTTTAATTGCGTTGTTGCTAAGTTAACAGCTTGTTCGTTGCTTATGTTTGGCAAACAGTTGAACGACGCATCAATTTGTGCAAACCGTCCGTTGAGAATTTCTTTATCGTTTCCAAGATGTACATAAACGTCAGATGAATAAATTGGAATCTGATTGAAATATTGATTCAACCGAATGTGTTGGCGTCCACTTTCGTCGGTTTGCGTGTTGACAATTACAAAGTTTTGTTCCGGTTGATTTATTCCTGTTTGACTTGCAATCGAATTGAGGAAATCAAAACAACGGTCAGATGCGCTCATCAACTTTCCAGCTTTTGTTTTGTCAACTTTCTTTTCTATAAAAATCGGACGTTTTACTTTGCTGTCGTAAATTGTTTTAATGTTTTGCGTATTAAGTTGGAACGGCAACGGTTTGTACAAAGCGTTCGTCAACGATGCTGACTTTAATTGTTGCTGCCCATTAATTAATGTAGCGTTCAGATTATTTGCAGCGGTTCCGCTGCTTTTTTGTCTTGTTTTAAATTGATTTTGCGATTGTCCAAAGGTCGCAATAAACAAGACGAAGATCATACTTAGTAAAATTGATTTCATTATTTTAATTTTTTAAATTAGACAATAATTGTTTATACAAACCTTCAACGGGCGGCGACAAAGCTGTGTCGTCAGTCCAGGTAATTTTTTTACTTGTTTGTGTTGACTTGAATTCGATAAAATAGGTCACATTCCCAACGTCGTGAATTGTTAGAGTATCGAAATTAATCTGATTCAGCAAATTATTAATCTGTGCAAGTTTCTGGTCATCGACGTTTTTTAAAAATTCGAAATCTGCGTCTTGGTTTGCCTTGCGCCATAATTCGCCGGAATTATTTAGTTTAAAGATTGGATTGATGTTGGTAAATCCTCCTGTCTGACCAAATATAATTGTATAATCATCGGGCGTTTGACGTTTAAAACCGACGAAAATTATTGTCAGAACTAAAATTAGACCTATCAAACATTTAGAATTATATTTTTTCATAAGACAACTTTAATGTTTACGTACAAATTTAGAATTAAAAATTGAAACAACGATATATTTTTAAAAGTTCAAAAACGTAGAACAATTTTTTAATTCAATAAAAATTATCTGCTATACAACATAATCGGAAAAATAATTTTATTAACCATCGATTAGATAAATTATTTTTTTAAAAATTTGACGAAACTTTATAAAATTTTCGTTAAATAATTTGTTTAATAAAAAATATTCTGTAATTTTGCTGTACTTAATTACGATTTTAATTAAGTAAACAATTGTTTAATTATTTTTTCCTTTCTTCATCAAAAATTTATTATTAATTTAAAATTAAGTTTATTATGAGAGACTCTAAAAATCGTTACTCTTTCCGGTTTTCGACCGGTTTAATGCGAAAAATAATGAAAATGGCGAGTATATTCGTATTCGTATTTTTTTCGTTTATTTTTCAGAGCTTTTCTCAAATAGTCGTTACCGGAACTGTAACAGCCGTCTCCGATGGTTCAGCTTTACCCGGTGTTACTATTCGTGAGAAAGGTACAAACAATGGAGCTATTACAGATATCGATGGAAAATTTTCGCTGTCAGTTGCAAACGCAAATTCTGTTTTGGTTTTTTCATTTATTGGCATGGCGCCTAAAGAAGTTACTGTTGGCACGCAAACCAAAATTGCAGTGGCAATGGATGTCGAATCGACTACACTTAACGACATTGTTGTAACAGCACTTGGTATTGAGAAAAAAGCCAAAGGTTTGACATATTCGACTCAAAAAGTTTCAAGCGATGACGTTACAAATGCCGTTGACCAAGGGAACATGATTAATGGTATTGAAGGAAAAGTTGCCGGCGTACAATTAACCAGAAGTTATGCTGGCGATGGTGGTTCTACTAGAGTTGTTATGCGTGGAAGTAAATCTTTAAACGATAATGATAAAGTTTTATATGTTATAGATGGCGTTCCAATCAATAACGACGGCTACACAACTGCTACAAGTTTGTGGCAAGGACATGACGGTGGAGATGCAATTTCCAACATCAATCCTGACGATATTGAAAGCATGACTGTATTAAAAGGCGCTTCGGCTGCAGCATTGTATGGCAGCGGCGCTGCAAATGGTTGTATTCTTATTACAACTAAAAAAGGAAAAGCCGGTCAAACAAAAGTTGATTATTCATTAAATGTAGATTTTGGAACGCCCGCTATTTTACCTCAAATACAAACAACTTATGGACAAACATCAACCGGAGCATTAGATAGCTGGGGAGCAAAAACTTCCGCATCAAGTTACAATCCTTCTTCATTTTTCCAAACTGCAGTTTCAACAACAAATTCGGTTTCTTTAACAACAGGAAATGATAAAATGAATTCTTTCATATCTTACGCAAACACAAGTTCAAATGGTTTGATTCCGAATAACACTTTTGCCAGAAATAACTTTAGCGCCAAAATGAATTTTAAAGTATGGGATAAAGTTTCAGTTGATGCCGATATAAAATACACAAATCAAATAACCAATAACAGACCACAGGCTGGTTATTATTTCAATCCTATTTGTGGCATTTACACGGCACCTCGTGGATTAGACATTTCTACATACCAACAAAATTTTGAAACATATAATCCAACCAGAAATTTAATGGCTAACAATTGGTTCAGCAACACATCAGAATGGGATCAAAATCCTTGGTGGATTGTTAATCGCAATAATAATAAAGATGTAAGAGATCACATTGTTGGTGGTTTGACATTAAAATATGATATTATTCCCGGACTTTATTTTCAGGTTCGTGGTAATTACGACTACACGCAAGATAGCTATGAACAAGATTTGTATGCCACAACCACTACAGTTCTTACAAGTCCTAATGGCGGTTTGACAAAACAAGATCAATTAGATGTAACAAAGTACGGCGATGCTATTTTAAATTACAATAAAACAATAAACGATTTTGGTGTTAACGTTACATTAGGAAGCAGTGTTTCGGACTTTACAGCAACCGGTACAAATATAATTTCGGGAGCTTCTGCAACCAATGGTTTATATTATGCAAACTTTTTCCAGATTGACAACGTTATGCCCGGTTCTACTTTTAAACCAATCGCAGGACGTTCGCAATTACAAGCAGTTTTTGCAAGTGGTACTTTCTCATTTAAAGATTATGTTTATTTAGAATTAACCGGACGTAATGACTGGTCTTCAACACTTCCGTCAGGGGCAAATTCATATTTCTATCCATCAGCAGGTTTAACTTTTATGTTGAATGAATTACTAAAATTACCTGCAACAATAGTTGATATGGGCAAACTTCGTGTTTCAGCTAGTCAGGTTGGTAGCAGTGCTCCTCCATTTGTTGCAAATCCTCAGAATTCATTGGGAAACGGTGGTACACTTTCATTTAATACTCAACAGCCTGTTGCAAATTTAAAACCAGAATTAACCACATCGTACGAAGTAGGTACTGAATGGCGTTTTTTCAAAGACCGTTTGAATTTTGATTTCACTTATTATGTAACCGACACAAAAGACCAATTGATCCAAACAGCAGCTCCTGCTTCAAGTCAATATTCAATTATGTATCTGAACGCCGGTGATATTCAAAACAAAGGTGTTGAATTATCGTTAGGTATTACTCCTGTCAACATTCCACAAAGTCTTAAATGGAAAACAACTTTTAACTTTACCAAAAATATTAACACAATTAAATCGTTCTATACCGATCCAAATACCGGTCAAGTTGTTACACAAGGTTATTTATACGGACAAGGCGACAATCAAAATGTATTTAGTATGTTTAAGGTTGGTGGTTCTCTTGGCGATTTATATGGTTATGGTTTAGCAAGAACAAGCGACGGTTCTTTAATCGTTAACAGCGCAGGTCTTCCTGAAATTCAAAAAAATGCTGACGGC
>Ga0265327_10001168_pt1 | contig 35627 bp, 20 predicted proteins | sample 41621metaG_FD_202089 | JGI IMG/M metagenome (GOLD analysis project Ga0265327, IMG submission 202089) | Rhizosphere microbial communities from Carex aquatilis grown in University of Washington, Seatle, WA, United States - 4-16-21 metaG | ecosystem: Host-associated > Plants > Roots > Rhizosphere...
TCAACATAGATGCCGCCGCCATCGCTGCCTGAAATGTTGTTGGAGATCACAGTGCGGCGAATCGTCAGGGTCATGTTGAACCCGTCCGCAAACACTCCGCCTCCCTTGCCTCCAACCGTATTGCCGGTGACAACCGAGTCGACCAGCGTCAGGTTTTCATCAAAATCGACAATGCCGCCACCGAAACTCGCGTTACCCCCGGTAATTGTCATTCCGGACAACGTGATATCAAGCAATGCGGAATTGTTGTAAAGATAGAAGACTCGCGACGAACCATCGCCGTCAATGGTCAGCGAACTCGCACCGGTGCCGGAAATCGTCACGGAATCTGTGATCGCCAGCTGACCCAGCGACAGTGTGATTGTATCGGGATTGGCATCGGTAAAGACCGGTCCGCCAAATGTGATCGTGTCGGCTCCTGCCGTGCCGTTGGCATAGTTCAAGGCTTCACGCAGGCTGGTGAGACCGTCCGTGGCATCCACAACATCACTGGTCGTGGTGACAACCAGGCTGGGAGCTTCCAGTGTCGTGAATGTCGCCGCAGTGGAATACGAAGTCCCATCGCCGTTTATGGCATACGCCACCACGGTGTATTGTGAAAGCGGATCAAGTCCGGTGACGGGGATACTGAAGGCCCCCGTCCCGGCGCCGACATCGGCGACTTGAACCGCCGTCAAATCTCCGATGACAGGGCTCGAATTGACGCTGGTCAGCGAATAAAGGAATCCTCGCTCCGTCACCGAACTGCCGCCATCGGAGCTGATGTTGCCGTCGAGGGATGCCGTAGTGGACGTCACCGATGATGCGGTGGGCAAGTCAACTGTTGCCGCAGACAACAGGACGCGAGTTTCCAGGCGTTCCACGAGCGCGGGAATGGCTGAAGGGTGTGACTGCCGGGATCGACGTGAAGGGGGATTCGAATATCCAAAACCAGCCTGCAAACGCTTCCAGAGACTCGATCGATCCGACCGCGGCATTGTCATAATCCCTAATTTCGCTTTTGGGGAATTGTCGCGAAGTGAGCGCAACGCGATCCCGATATCTCTTGGCGGGGAACGTTAACAGAGTCGTAATCTGGCGGACAGGGAGTTACAGACCGCTTATAGGTTTTTTACTGATATTATGTGGCATAATCATTGCCAGATATTCAGTTGAACCTAAGGTTCCGTGGAACCTCACGCAGCGCATCGTCCGGGAGCACAAACGCTCCGGCCAGGCGGTCCTCGTCGGCGACAATTTCGGGGAACCGAATTCCCTGGAGCGCCTGCACTGCAAAAATCTCTTGCACCTGGTCAGAGAAGCGCAGAAAGCCGACAGTCCGTCCGGTGCGCAAATCAACAATCCAGACACCACTTTGCCGTTCGATTTTCTGTTCGGTGATGGGGATCCCGCTGAACACGGCGGTCTCTCGAACCTGCGACAGTCCAATAAAGGCGAAGTCGCCGCAGAAGTCGAGGCCGCGAGTGAACCCGGGGAGTCGAGCCACCGTTTCCGTCTTGCCCGTCTTCAGATCGACTGTGTCCAGACCACCGTGCCCGGAATTCAAGATCCAGAGGCGGTCGCGATAGATGCGAGGTGAATGCGGCATCGACAACCCGCGCGCCGCGATTTCGCCGCTGGCGACATCCAGCAGGATCCCGCCTGATGGCTTGTTGACTCGCCAGCCTGCGGCGGAATCGGTTTCACCAAGAGCCGTACAGTATTTCGGACGTCCATCAACAATCGCCATCCCATTGAGATGGCATCGATCGTCGGGAGTGAACGCCGTGATAAATGGAGGTCGCCAGCGCGGAACGAAGCTGTATTGTGGATCCAGCGTACAGAGACACGAGAACCGCGTATTCACAATCCACAGGTCGTCATGTCCATTCCCTCCGCTGGTGCTCCCCCAGCCGATTTCATGGATGCGAATGTCACCCGTGACATGCATGGAACGGGGGGCATAACAGGCATCCAGCCGGGAATCGAGCGACTTCCCCAACTCGGGCTGATTCCGCAAAATCCAGACCTGTTGTTTGGCGCCGATTGCCAGCCGGTGCCGATCGGCCGCCAGTCCCATGGGAGCGGGATAGCTGCGGAAATGCGTGTTCAATCGCCCTTGTTCGTCGACCCGGGCCACCACCAGTTGCCCTGCCTGGTAGGTCGTAATCAGGAGCGACACTCCCAGTTTGTTGAGCAGATCAGGAAACGACGTCGTATGCTGACTCTTCAGCGGGGTGGTCACGTCGGCGGGAGGAGAATTGCCGTCGGCCAATCCCGCATTCGGGCCGGGGGAATCAGTCCCCTTGAGCTGTGACCGCGGTGTCGACGCAGCGGTCTCCCATGAATTCGACTTCTGTTCGCCATTCATCAGTTCCTGGAGGCGCTGCACGGTCCCTCGCACCTGGGGCAGGACAGGTTCCAGTTCCGACGCGTTGCGTCGCCACTTTTGCGGCGCCGGCGGCGTCAACGTGTGACGAGCAAACGGCAGAGCGGTGTTTCGCAAATCCTGATCCCATTGCAAGTCTGCAAACTGACAGAGGCGTTCGATTGTCTGCTGCGGATCGGCCAGCAGGTCGGTGTAACTGACGGTACACCACTGATTGCGAGGAACCTGGCTCAGATCATCCAGCAACATGCGGTTCGTCACGTCCCACTGCGCGGCCGCGATTTCGTTGAGTGGCCGTCCGACCAGTTGCTGCCAGCCGGGAATCAACAGCAGCGACCAGGGGCCTTTCCAACCGTCGAGTTCGGGGTATGTCACGAATCGTCCTGAGCGCCAGGCTTCAATGATACTGCTGATCGCTTCATGAGGTTCCCGCACCAGGTAAATAAATCTGGCGTCTGGAAATGCGGCGCGAAGGAAGGGGATCCTCAACGCATTTTTGGGGGTCTTTTCGAGAAAGCGGAACGAGCCGACGGGCTGGCAGGGTGCATTGAGGTGATCCCGCAGACCGGCGAAGAATCGGCTCTTCAATTCGGCCACAGTTGCCGGGTCGGCATCATCCGCTGTCAGCCGATTGGACTGCCAATTGTGTTCTGCCGGACTCAGCGCCGTCATCCCTTCAATGACCTCATGACTTTCGCCTCCAATCGACAACACGGTCGGAGATTTTGCCAGCGTTTCGAACAGCAGCGAACTTCCCGAACGAGGGGCCGACACGATGAAGATCGGGCGATCGAACAAAGTCACGGGATCGGGCCTGCGAATGGAGGGGGCGACAGGTTTTTCAACTGGCAGTGGCGCCGCGCTAACGGCAACCGGCGGTGACTCGATCGGCTTCGCGTTAACGGCCGACGTCGGGAGCGATGCCAGATCCGGGTTCAAAGCGGGGCGAACGATGGCCTGCCGCAGGCATTCGACAAAATCCGATGTGTTGCGCAACGTCAACCGGTTTTCAAACGGCTTCAACGCCGCATCGATCTGCTGCAGTGAGGCCCGGTAGTCCGCAAAGCCGGCTGGTGAAGTTCCATGGACCGCCCAAAGTGATCGCCAGCGGCGTTGAAACAAGGTGATGGCCATCCGGACTTCTTCCACCGCCGTGGCCGAGTTTCCCGAAGCAATCTGCTCAAGCAGCCAGTCCGAAAGCGATTGCTGTTCTCCCGGCGACATGACAATTGGAAAATTGACCGCTTCGAAGGTCAGCGTCGCCGGACGCGAGGGCTCAAATTCCAACAACTTCGCCAGGGACGGCCGCGAAAATGCCGGTTCGCCCGGTCGATCGCCACGCTGGACGAGATCCCAGAATTCCACCGTCCCGACAGTATCGCAGACCAGGTGAATCCGCTGTTCAGGACGACGATTCAAGACGTTATGAAGCTTCCAGGTATCGAAGATCCAGCATTCCCCGGCCGGCATGTTCACAACAGACTGGCCACAGAGGAAATCGACTTCCGGAAATGTGACGATGGGGACATGCACCCGCGCCCGATGCATCCAGTAATAGTTGGTATCGGTGTGCATCGTGGCCTCGCCGTTCCCTTCGATCCGCATCAGCCGGGTCCGGCCGATCACGGTCTGCAGCGAAGCCAGGACCTGCTGAAGATACGGGCAGCGGTCCAGGTGGGGGGTCGGCAACATGCGACCCCGTACATCATCATTGGCGGGGTCGCCACCCGAGGCCACCAGGGGAAGGGCCGAGTTGCCGACGTGTCCCTGCGGATGCTTGCGCCATTCCTTCCCGGTAAACGAACGAATCTCATCAGCCAGGCGATCCGCATCAAATCGCAGTGGCAGTCGGACGAAATCAGCGTCTAGCAACATGGAGCAACAACAGTCGGGTAGCGGGAAGGAATCAGGAATTGAGCAGGTCGCAGGCTCAACCGAGTCCGCGACCGGGCCTCAATGTAACATCGCGTCCCGCAATCATCGAACCAGCGTCACTTCTTCGCGACCGAGCGACACATCCTGCTGCAGGTTGCGGCGCAGTTGCGCACTTTCTCCGGACTTCAGTTCGTGCCACGAAATGGTCCGACCGGCGCTCGATTTCAGAAACAGGTGCACGCTGCCGTTGCCATGGACCGCCAGGTGATTTCCCCGGGCAATCAGCGCGGCGGGCTCTTCGACTCCGATACCGATCATCTGTTCTCCCGACCCGGCGCGTGTCGTGAGATGATTCAGACGTTCATTATCGCGCAAGAGTCCCATGAACCGTTCCAGGCGTCCGCCGCGAGCGTCGAAATGCTGTTCGACGATGGCCTTGTCAAACAAACCCAGCCCATGAGCGGCGACGACCCTGGGCCATGAGCCATATTCGTCGCGCTCTTCCCACATCGTCATCACTTCTGGAATCGCTGCGGTTCCGGCGGAGGTCCCCCCCACGACGCCACCTCGGACCAGCACATCCTTCAGCAATTCCTGGAACCGCGTTTTTTCCGGAAATGAACCGACGTATCGATAATTCAGGCGGCTTTGGGCGCCGCCGGAAAACCAGACTCCCGTTGCTCGCTCCAGCGGCTTGCAGAAGTCGTCATCGTCCGCGTCATCGGGGTCATCCGTATAAAGGAACGTGAACTTTCGAATGCGGCCGTTCCGCTCCAGGTTGACCCACGACCCATACCGGCGCGACAGGGTTTCAACGAGTTCCTCTTCGGTGTCGTAGTCAGAGGGACGGAAACCGGCCGACGGAACGAACACAATCGACGCATTCTTTCCTCCTGCCAGTTCGACAAACTGATCAAACACGTCGTCGGTAATTCGGCCTCCCCCATGCAGGACGACCGCGCCGGGCCGCTTGGGGTCCCTGGGAACCGGCAGTCCGAGCAGACTCTCTTCGGCGCAAATCGAGGTAATCGCTGCGCACAGGCAAACCCCAACCAGCCCGATTCTGAGGAACATGCATTTCTCCCGCACTCGACTTCGTGGCCATCCGGTTGTGCAACCGCGACTTTTCTACTCGGTTCCCGTGGCGGTGGAAACAGGAAATTGCTGGAAACCGCGGATTGACCCTGACCAGTTCAACGAGGGGCTTGCGGAGATCCCTCATGGACCGCACACTGAGCCAAATGGTTCGACTGTTCTCACCTGCCGTGGCTGCGATGAATCGCCTCGCCTATCCGGGCAAGTTTGCGGTGATTGCAGTACTGTTTACAGTCCCTCTCGTGCTGGTCTCCTCGTTCCTGACGCGCGAATTGAGCGAGCGGATTCAGTTTGCCAGGCTGGAACTGCTGGGAAACGAATACCTGCGTCCCCTGCGATCACTCACGGACATCCTGCAACGACAGCGCCATGTACATTGCCGCGTCGATGGCGAATTCACCCCCGATGAGGGACTCGCCAGCGAATTGGCGCAGGCGATTCAATCCGTCGATGACCTGGACTCGCGATTGGGCGACCGCCTGAAGGTGACCGACGAGTGGCAGTCTCTGAAACGACGCATTCGCAACTGGCAGGAACGAGCCCCCGCGACCACCGCGCGTGAACGATTTGAAGAACTGACGCGACAGATCGGCGCGGTGATTGAATTGATGAACCAGGTGGGGGATCGTTCGAAACTGATCCTGGATCCAGACCTCGACAGCTATTACCTGATGGAAGCTGTTGTCGAACGACTGCCATTGCTGATCGAAGAAACGCAACAGGCACTCTGCCTGGCGGACCATCGCATCGCTTCCAGTGCCAGTGGCCCTCTGCGGGCGTTTCAAATCAGCAGCCAGATCGGAACAATTGCCACCCGGCAACGCGGCTTGCAACGAAACCTGAGGGTCGCGTTCCTGGAGTCGCACGATAAATCGCTCGGACAGCGGTTGACGCCTGCGACGCGTCAATGCGAGCAGGGGACGGAGGATTTTCTCAAGCACCTGGTGACATTCGAATCCGAGGCCGTTCATGTCGAATTGCCGGAACTGCATCGGCTGGGAACCGACGCTGTCACCGCCGATCACGAGTTGACGGATCTGATTGCGGCCGCGTTGGACCAGCGGGTCCATGCCCGGATCCAGACGTTTGACCGCCGGATACTGCTGGTGGTCCTGACGACGATGCCGTGTGTCCTCGCCGCAATCTACCTGTTTGTCGGATTCTATCTGGCAGTCATCCGGACCGTCTCGGCATTGGATACCGCGACTCAACGGATGTTGACCGGAGAAATGAGCGACCCCTGGCTGCCGGTTGATTCTCATGACGAATTGTCGCGCGTGACAAGGGCCTTCCGCAAGATCTTTCACCAGCTTCGGACCGAGGCTAAGGAGCTGGATCAGGCCCGCAAAGTGGCGGAAGCGGCGAACCAGGCCAAGGGAGAATTCCTGGCCAACATGAGTCACGAAATCCGGACTCCGATGAACGCGATCATCGGGATGACCGAACTAGTCCTGGAAACTCCCCTGGCTGCCGAGCAGCGCGAGTCGCTGCAACTGGTCAGCAAGTCGGCGGATGCACTCCTGGCCATCATCAACGACATCCTCGATTTCTCCAAGATCGAGGCTGGCAAGCTGGACCTGGATCTGGTCCCCATGGAACCGCGCAGCGTCATCGACGAACTGCTGAGCGCATTGGGGGTTCGAGCCGCCGAGAAGGGGCTGGAACTGGCCTGCCGTATTGCTCCTGATGTCCCGGACTGGATCAATGGCGATCCGCTGCGATTGCGACAGATCCTGATGAATCTGGTGGCCAATGCCATCAAATTCACCGAGCAGGGCGAAGTCGTTGTCGATGTCGAATGGCTGTCAGGCGATGAACGGCAGGTCGAGCTGAAATTCTCGGTATCCGACACCGGCATCGGCATCCCTGCTTCGAAATTGAATTCCATCTTCGAGGCGTTTGGCCAGGCCGACACCTCCACGACCCGCAAGTACGGCGGCACCGGCCTGGGTCTGACGATTTCGTCACGCCTGGTGCACATCATGGGTGGAGACATCTCGGTCAAAAGCGAAGTCGGCCACGGCAGCACGTTTTCGTTCAATGTCCGATTCACCCTGCCTGAAGAATCGCAGTCGGCGTCAAAGTCCACATCGCAGGAGTGGATCGTTGGAAAAAGCGTCCTGGTCGTGGATGACAATCCGACGAACCGGCACATCATGGTGGAATTGCTGCAGCAGATGGGGATGACGCCCACCTGTGCCAGCAGCGGGGCCGAGGCATTGACGTTGATCGAGCGGCACTGGCGCCAGGGGGAACCATTTTCCTTGATGTTGCTGGATGCCCACATGCCCGAAATGGATGGGTTCCAGGTGGCCGAGAGACTGCAATCGCTGCCGGAGCGTGTCTCAACAGTCATGATGCTGACGTCGGGAGGCCAGTCACGCGATGCTGCCCGGTGCCGTGAACTGGGGCTGGCGGCCTACCTGGTCAAGCCCGTCCGCAGGTCGGAACTTCGCAAGGCGATCCTTGCCGCCATCGGAGCTTCGAGCAAATCTACTGTCGTGGATCCCTCCACCAGCTTGGATGAAGTCGAATCACGTCCGCTACGGATCCTGCTGGCCGAAGACAATGCCATCAATCAGAAGCTGGCGCTGACGCTGCTGGAGAAACATCATCATCGCGTCGTGGTGACGGAGAATGGCGCCGAGGCCGTCGCGGCGTGGGAACGCGAACGGTTTGATCTGGCTCTGTTTGATGTTCAGATGCCGCTCATGGATGGTCTGGAGGCCACCAGATTGATCCGTCGTCGCGAGCAGGCGCAGGGGGGACACCTGCCGATTGTTGCGATGACCGCCGCCGCCATGAAGAGTGATTATGACCGATGCTTCGCCGCCGGGATGGATGGCTATATCTCCAAGCCGTTTCGTGCGGCCGAACTTTGGCGTGTGATCGACAAGGCCGTGACCATCAGCGACGGGCAAGGGGTGGATGGCTCCTCTTCTCGTGTGATTCCTCCTCCGGATCCAGCTCACAAGCCTGGCGTCTCAACCGTAATCGACGCACGACCTGCAGGTCCCGTCGCAGGATCCCCTGTCGCAACCCATCCGGACTCCGCCCCCATCATCGACTGGTCGATCGCCCGAACCAACGTGGGAGGCGATGACAGCCTGCTGCAGGAATTGACGAAGATCTATCTGGTCGAATGTCCGAAGTGGATGAGTGCGATTGAGGCCGCGATATCGGAACAGAACGCCGCTCAACTGCGACTCTCTGCACATACCCTGAAGGGAGCACTTGAGACACTCGGCGCCAGATCCGTTGCCGCAGTTGCCCGGGAACTGGAACTGATTGGCCGCGGCAACGACTTGTCAGAGGCGCCGGCCGCGTTTCAACGGTTGCAATCGCAAGTAAGCGAACTGATTCTGCAGATGCAGGAAATCCCGCCGCGCGAAATCCCGTAGCAGTCCGCCGTGCCCCCCCTTCAACCTCCCGCTCGCGCGGAATCCGGATCCGAGTCCTGCTCAACGAAAACCGTTTCGCGATGTCCGGAATTGAACGAGATCAGGCAGACGAGCGGTTCGCTTCCGGTATTGTGCAGGTTGTGAGTCACGCCGACAGGAATCTGGATTGTCATGCCGGGTCGCAATGCGATGACTCCATCCTCAAAACTGTGCTCTCCGCGGCCTGAAAGCAGATACAGGACCTCGTCGCAATTCGGATGGTAGTGCCGCGGATTGCGCTGGCCCGGCAGGATCTCGCAGATCCCCAGCGTCTGCTCGGCGCCGAGAAACAGTTGGTCATGGCAGAGCCATTTCAATGTCCCCCATTCGAAGATTTCCGTCGGCAACAGGCTGGCGTCAGAGACAAATCGAAAAGGATCAAACATTTCGCCTTCGCTTTTCGTGAAATGATTGCGGTCTACAGCGTCGGTGCCCGGTTCGGCTGAGCCAGTCCCTCGTCCATCCGATTCGGGAATCGAACTTCGCGAATGAATCTGACAACGAGATAGATCGTGACAAGCGTGCAGAGAAACGGACAAAGCCAGACTTCGTTGCCATCCCCTCGCTTCACGAACAGCAGGGCCAGATCAAAGTTGAACACCGTCGCGACAGACGCCAATCCAAATCCGATTGTCGCAATCGGGCTCTTTCGCTGAAGCCATGCTTCGGCGAGTAACAATCCATAGACGGGCCCCACCATGGCATAGGTGCTTCCTTCCGTCCGCGAGTTGAACAGCATCAGATAACTCGCGGACAGAGCATACAGGTAAAAGACGTTGCGAGATGACGGCAGTTTTTTTGCCGAGATCCAGCAGGCGACCAGAGTCGCCGCGGCAAATCCAACTCGAATTGGCTGCTGAACGGACGAAGGAAGGTCCAGTCCCGCGACCTTCAACATCCCGAACAGTTGAGCCCACAGGCCGGTTTCCCCTGTTGAGAATGCGACTCGCGAATTCTCGTAAAACGCCCCGAATTGAGAAACGACGTATTCAGGATGCTGAGTCAAAAATGGTGACACTGCCACGACTGACATCCCGATTGCCAATCGCCACAGCATCGGCGGATAAATCGCGGCGGCCAGAAGCACCAGCACGATGGCAACGGGTTTGAATGCAAACGCCAGGGACAGCAGCACGGCGCTGCGCCACCACTTCTTTGCACCGATATCCAGCGCAGCCAGGATCATCAATCCGGTAATGATCAGTGTCGACTGTCCGTTTCTCACGCATCCGGCTGCCGTTGCAGCGGAAACAAGAGTATTGATCAGGAACCAGCGGTCGTCGGTGCTGGCCAGTCGAGTCCAGCGAAAAACACTGAACGCGAGCACGCCCAGGATCGTCAGTCGCCACAGAACTTCACCCGCTGGTTTGGGCAACAGACCAAACGGAGCAAAGACGAGTGCCGCCTGTGGCAGATAAATGAATCCCGATCCGCCCATGTTGTAAAGCGGTTTTCCGTCAAACCAGTTGATGACGGCGGCGCGGTAGGATGGGGTGACCGACCGTTCGTGCTTGTCCATCAGGACGATCAGGCACATCACGATCCCCAGCGTCAGCCAGACCAGCCATGCCGCGCGGCGCAGGCCTGGGGATGCTCCATTCGTCTCGCCCATATCTTCATCCCTGAATGTGGCCGCAAGGTAACCGTTCTCGGGTCGGGGACTGACGCATTTTCACGGCGAAAAACAAACATCCTCCCTGGACGCAATCAGACTCCGAAACGCCGTTTGTCCGTGAAAATGGGTCTGTCCCCCTCGCTTGCCCGTGAACGGTTACGCCGCAAGCGATGACTGATGTTCACTCTGTCGACGGGATTCGATGACTCGCCGAGTTCCAGGCGACGGAGGACAAAGGGGTCACTGGCCAGATCCTATATCGCCTGAAAGCAGATCCTATATCGCCTGAAAACAGTGGTCAAACCAGGGCTGACAAACTCAAACCCGAGTCCTGTCGGCTGTTTCCGGCGAAAAAACGCTCTTGCCGCACCGGTGGGATTTCGCTACCGTCCCCGAACTTTACAGGGGAACTGGTCAATGTGCGCCTCGCGGGCTTCAATTCCACAACACGATCCATCCGCCGCGGTGATCCCCCTTGGTTCGTCCGGAACGCCCATGAATTCGACACAACCAGATCGTCCCTCCGATCATGATCTCACGCTGGTGATCCCGGCCTACAATGAAGAAGCCCGGCTTCCCAGGACCTTGACGGATGCGGCGGCCTACTTGAATCAATGGGGAATCGACTACCGCGTGATCGTGGTTGATGATGGAAGCAAAGACCAGACTGCGACGCTGACAGACGCCTATGGACCACGGTTTTCAACGATTCGACAACCGAACGGAGGCAAGGGGTCTGCCGTTCGCAAAGGACTGCTCTCGGCCACTGGACGGGTCGTGGCGTTTACGGATGCCGATCTTCCTTACGATCTGGATTCTCTGAAAGCCGCTTACAATATCGTGAACTCGGGCCAGTCGGACGCGGTCTTTGGCAGTCGCGACATGACCGATTCCGCCAGTCTTGTCGAACGCCGGTTCCTGAGAACCATGGCTTCGCACGTGTTTCGCGGGATCGTCACATTCCTGGTTTCGCGCCAGGTTCGCGATACTCAGTGCGGATTGAAAATCTTCAGCCGCCCTGCCGCGACAGCCATTTTTTCGCGTGCGACCATCAACGGATTCGCCTTCGATGCCGAGGCGGTTTTCCTGGCTCACTGCCTGAAGCTGCGGATCGAGAAAGTGCCGGTCACGCTGATTAACGAGTATGCCTCAACGATCTCGCTTAGCCGGAATGCGATTCCCATGCTGATGGATGTCGTGCGAGTTCGCTGGAAGGCGCTCAAAGGGGAATACAACTTGAGCGACGCGGGGAAGGTCCCGTCGGCCGAACCCGAACCAGCGAACCGAGCCGCGGCCTGATGGCTGCCGCTGCCGCAACCCGCCGCTGGGTCGCGCTGCACGCCGATGACTTCGGGATGAGTCGCGTCGTGAATGCCGGGATCCTCAGGTCCTTTCGCGAAGGCCTGCTGACAAGCACGTCGCTGCTGGCGAATGCTCCCGGCGCCGAAGAAGCCTGCGCTCTCTGGCCGAAACTTTCCGAAGAACTTCAGGCCGGCTCGCTGCCGTCATCCGCGCGCCGACGCAAGTTGAATGAACAACTGCAACCGTTCGACCTGGGGATTCACATCAACCTGACCCAGGGGAGTCCACTGTCGAAGTCGTACCCTGCGGAATTGCTGAATGACCACGGCCAGTTCCCCGGAATTGGCCCCGTCTTTCGTCAATTGCGATCAACGGGGACAAAGTATCGGGACGGCGTTCGGAAAGAGCTTCAGCAGCAGGTGGAGAGGATGCTGGACCTGGGCGTGACTCCGACACATTTGAATGGACACCAGTACATCGAAATGATTCCGGGCGTTGCGGAGGTGATTCCTGAACTGATGTCGGACTACGCCATTCCCATTGTGAGAATTGCCCGCGAATCGCACCTGGTTCGCACGGTGCTGCGCCAGGGGCGACTGACCGCATTCGCTGTGGCGCTGATCAAACGTTACTACGCCGGGCGATTTGCATCTCAGTCCGCGGTAATGAAATTCGCCGCTCCAACTCGCTTTTTTGGCACGTCGCACGCCGGGTTGGTAGATCGAGTGACTCTGAAGCGATTCCTGGAGCATTCCAGTCTGATCGGGGGAACCGAGATTGGATTGCACCCCGCCATCCTGCCCGGCGCCGATGCCCGCCCCGCGTCAGACGAATGGTTTGACCCCCTGCAGCATCTGCGACCGCTCGAGTTAAACTGGCTCTGCGATCCCGCAACGGACGATCTCTTTATGGCGCAGGGAACCAGCCTCGGAAGACTCAGCAGTCTTCTGCAGAAGTGACACGAGTTCACCCTCTTTGTGGCGGCTGATGGGTGGATAGTCCCTCAAGGGTTTGGCTGTTCCGTTACGATATCCGGTCCGGGGTGCTCGCGGATCTAGTGCGCCGCCAACGACGATTTGGGATTCATCTGGTGGGTGGATGCCACGCGAATTGCGTCCCACACAAATATGGGCGCAACCGCTATCATGTTCGACCATCCCCAGAGATCAGCCGCGGGTTGTTCAAATTCGCACGGAGTTCATCATGAATGTACCGGAATTCGCGCGACAATGGCGATTGCTAATCCTCTTCTTCGTGTTTGCGGCCATGGTCGTCATGTGGGGTGCATTCGTTGAAGTAACTTGGGAATTGATCATTGATTTGGGAAAGACCAACTGGCCTGAGCTTGAGCAGATGCGACCTTGGCCTGTTCTTGCGATATGCAGGCAGTTGGTAGAGATCGGAAGTATTATGATCGGCATCCCTGTGTCAATCTACATTTTCTACGTCGTGACGCGTATGGAGTCGTGACGCAACCGGGGTCATGTCCGGTCATCCCCCCATCAGCCGCTGGGCGTTAGCCCACGGTTTCTTTTTCCGCCCGCCATATGCCCCCCCCGACTGAATCGATCGCTCCCCGTCTTTTGCCAAATTCAGAGGATTTCCCAACTAAAGACGTTATACTCCAAATTGGTATGGAAACTGCCGACGCACAGCAGGAGTCGATGCAATGTTGCGGCGCCACGATTCGGTCCGACTTTCCGCCATGATCCTATGGATCTCCGCATCGGTCCTGGCCTTCGCCCAGGACGCCTCCCTCGACGACGCGGCCGAACGGAAGGTTGCCGAGCGGTTTACAACCGTCCTCGAACGCAATCCACGTCGAGGAACTGCGTTCGACAAGGTCTATGGTTATCACGTCGAGCACGAGTCGCTCGATGAATTCATCAAACAGTACCGCGAGAAGGCCGAGCGAACCAAAGGAGCCGAGAGCGCATCCGCATGGATGATCGTCGGACTGGTGGAAGCTCAGCGAGGTCGGGATGCGGACGCGATCAAGGCCTTCACCGGTGCGGAAGCTCAGAATCCAAACACCCCGATGGCGCCGTTCTATCTTGGTCAAACCCTGGTCCTGACAGGTCAGTCGGATCAGGCGGCCGAGGCATTTGAACGGGCGATCACGCGGAAGCCCGTGGAAGCCGATCTGCTCGAGATCTTTCAGTCGCTGGGCCGCGTCTACCAGAGGGCTCAAAAGAACGACAAGGCGCTGGACGTCTGGACAAGATTGGAACGCCAGTTCCCCAACGATCCCCGCGTCCAGGAACAGATCACCACCACGCTGCTCGAAGAAAACGATCTGGAAGCCGCGCTGCCCCGGTTCGAAAAGCTCGCGCGATCCACTCGGGATCAGTACCGCCAATCGTTGTTTCAGGTGGAAGCGGCCGACATCAAGGTACGGTTGGGCCGCTCCACAGAAGGGTTGAAGGACTTTGAGGGACTGATTCAACAATTAAACCCCGACAGCTGGCTGTTTCGTGACGTACGACGAAGAATCGAATCAGTCTTCCTGAAGGGGAACAATACCGCGGGGTTGATCACCTATTACGAAAAGTGGATTGAACAGCATCCTGACGATCTGGATGCCATGTCGCGACTGGGGCGGCAGCTGACGGGACTCGGTCGCAATCGCGATGCGCAGGCCTGGTTCCAACGCGGACTGAAACGGGCGCCGTCCCATAAAGAGATGCGACGGGCATTGATTCAACTGCTGTTGATGGATCAGAAATACGTTGAGGCGGCCGAACAGTACCAGGAACTGGACCAGATCGAACCCAACAATCCGGACACGCTGCGCGACTGGGGACGGGTCCTGCTGAAAGCGGCGCCCCACGGGGGGGGAGCCGGGGTTCTGGACCAGGTTACCGCGAAAGTCGACGAAGCTCGTTACCGCCAGGCAGCCACTGCCGTCTGGCGACGCCTGGTGGCCGCACGCCCCAATGATCCGCACGCGGCGTCTCAAGTGGCGGATCTGTTCCGCCAGTCACGCATGTCTGCCGAGGCGATTGAGCTCTATCAGCGCGCGATCGAACTGGCGCCTGAAGCCTCGCAATATCGCGAGTACCTGGGCGAGTACCTCTATTCGCTGAAGCGGACCGACGAAGCGCTCGCCACCTGGCGGGAGATCGCGGCGGGCCCGCGCCACACCGCGCCAAATGTGGCAAGACTGGCCGAGGTCCTCGCGACGTATGAACAACTCCCGGAAGCGATCCAGACGAATGCCGAAGCGTGCCGGATGGATCCTCGCGATTTGAATCTGCATTTGAAGCAGGTCGATCTGCTGACTCGCGCCGAACGACATCAGGAGGCGCTGCAGCAATTGTCGAGCGTCCGGAAGCTGGTCGCCAATGACGAAGAACGAGAGGCGTGCATTCAGCGGGAACTGGCTTCATTGAAGGCCATCGATCAGCTGAAAACACGAATCGTGGAAGTTCAGAATGAATTGGACGAATCGAAGCTGACAGGATCCGAACTGGGGGCTCGCTGGTATTGGCTGGCTCGAGCCTGTGATGCCGCAGGTCAGTCGCGCGCCGCTGTCCGTGCGATCACCAAGGCGAGTGAATTGAGTCCGGATTCGGTCCCGATCCTGGACACCGCCGCGCGCATGTATGAATCCCAGCGCAACTTGAAACTGGCCATCGAAATCAACACCAAGCTGGCCGCGACGAATCGACGATTTCGTACTGAGTATCTGAAACGGATTGCGATTCTCGAAGAGAAGCTTGGGCATCGTGACGCAGCCGCCCAGGCTGCCCGCAATTTGCTGGCCGCCGCGCCGGGCAATCCGGAAATCGCCGACTTTGTTGCGCAGCAGATGTTTCGCATGGGCCAGCACGAAGAAGGCCTGCAAACCCTGCGACGATCTCTGCGCGCCAACCCAGGCGATGCGTCCACCCTGATGAAACTGGCTTCGGCTCTTCTGGATCGCGATCAGCAGAAGGAAGCGATTGAACTGCTTTGGCGGGCCTTCGATCAGGCCCGCAGTCTTGACGAACGTCTGCCCGTGGTCCAGCAGCTGGCCGTGGCACATCTCAAGCTGGGTGAGATGAATCGACTGTATCTGCGGCTTGAACGCGAACGGCGGGATCCAGCGCTGCATCGTGAATTGACCATGTGCCTTGCACGGGCCTATGAAACCGCCGGAGACGACAATTCGGCACAGCACAAGCTGGAATCGCTGCTGACCGAAGACAGCCGGGATACGGAACTGATCACGCAACTGCGATCGCTCGCCGAGCGTCAGGAAAACTTCGAGGCGGCGATTCGATTTCAGCGGAAGCTCTGGCAGATCTCATCGCACAGATCCGATCGCTTTCATCTGGCGCGGTTGATGATGCTGGCGGGGCATATGGACGATGCGATTGATCTGTTGACGGAGTCGTCGGGCGAAAGAGAACTCACCGCGGACGCGCTCCGACTGATCGACAGCCTGTTCAGCCGTAATCGCCAGGCCGAGGTTCGCGAGCGACTCGAACATCTGCGGATTCAGTTTCCGACGAACTGGGAACTCCTTTATCGCGAGGCGGTCGTCCTGTCCAAGGTGGCGCCAGATGAGGCAATCGAACGATTTGAAGATCTGCTCAAGTTGAACCACCCGGAAGATGAGCCTTCATTGCTCGGGACCAGCCTTCGCCGTCAGCACTCCGCCGTAGCGCCGTTGCCCATGATCGACCGATTGTCCGAGATCATCCTGGTCCAGCAGTATATTCAGGTTCGCCAGCAGGCGGCGCAGGCTTCACTGACTGCCGCCCAGCGGCGAGCATTGCCGGCCATGTGGATGCCCCGCGACTACGGCTTGGCGCGAGTCGCCTGCTGGTGCTGGCTGAACCATCTGAAACAACCGACAAAGATGAGGGATTACATCGCGGCCGAGTTTCCGGAGACGCTTCAACCGGAAAGTCGCCAGGACTTTGCGGATCGATTCGTGCAATTGACACTGTTGCAGAATCAGGATGAGCGATGTGCGGTCGCGGACAAGTTCAAAAAAGCATTTGAAGACGACATCGAGGCACGCGTCATGTACCTGAAGACGCTGACCGAACGGGCGGCAACGGTCACATCGGTCAATGGCGTTGTTCGACCGCGGGAGACCACGACATTGACAGCTGGGCAATTGGAGGAGGCACTGACGATTTATCGTGAGATTGCAGAACGAGCCGACATGTCGCCTCTTAATCTTATGCTGTTACGTGGGCTATGCATGGAATTGATCGTCGCCAAGCAGGATTCCACCGCGACGCAATTGCAGATCGATGCGGCCCATCGGGCTTCGAATACGACGGAGATTTCCATTCTGATGTCTGTTCAACGGCAATTGCCATCGACGTCGCTGGCCGTTGGCACGATTCTGCTGGACAAAATGATCGAGGCGCAGGATCGAGGCAAGTCCGCATCCGTACCGCCGTCAGCAATGATCGGACAACTGGTCCCCTTATTCCAGCGATGCAACTCACCGGATGAGATGCTTGCCGCCTGGGACAGGGTCCTGTTGATGCAGGCCCGCGATGCGGCCCGGCGGTCCTCAGGATCCATTTTCCAGGTCTCACGAACACCCGTCGCCGTGACCACGATCCGCACCAGTCCAGCCGTCCCGGGGACGACTCAACAGCAGTTGCAGTTGCAGGCTCAAGCACAAGCACAAGCTCAAGCCCAGGCGCAGTCCCAACTGCAGGCCCAGGGACTGGTGAACCCGGATGTCCCGGGAATCGCCTTCAATCCCGAGTCGATTGCCATGCTGACACTGGTGCGTCGCCAGTTCGAATCGGCCAAACGGGGCGCTGACCTGAGAACGCATTTTCAGAATGAGTCTGACATCGCCAGTAAATCGGATGAAGAACGACTGCTGTGGAAGCATTCGCTCGCATTCCTGATGTGGGTCGATAACCAGCATGACGACGCACTGACTGTTCTGGCCGAAGCCCAGACGCGAATGCCCAACCGGCAGGATCTGCGAATGGGGCTGGCTCGCCAGTACGAACTGGCGAACAAGCCCGCCAGGGGGCTGGAGTTGCTGGACGCAGTCGCTGCCGAGACACCGACTGCCACCTATGAGACCAGCGTGCTGGCACTGCGACTGGCGATTGCAGCCGGGCAGCAGGATCGAGCCAGGGCGGAAGTCGAACGGATGGCCGCGGGAACCATTCCCCCCCAGGACCTGGATCGATTTGTCGAACAGATGATCAAACTGGGAATGAACGAAAAAGCAGAAGGGGTACTGTACCGAGCCCAGGATCGAGCCCAGCTGACCGTACCCCAATTCATGCTGCTCATGGATGCCCTGTTAGCGCAGGGAAAAACAAACGATGCAGGCGCTCTCGCTCAGCGCGTTTTGAAGTTGTTGGAAAGTACCCCCGCCAGGGCTCCGACCGTTCAAGTGATCAACGGTCGTCAGACAGTCGTCAACTATGCCGTGAACAACGAAGAGATCCGCAAACGTTGTTACAAGGCGCTGGATCTGGCCGGACAGCTGGCAGGAATGATCGAACTCGCCGAGAAAGAGTTGCAGTCGTCCCCCATGTCGGATGCGATTATCGTGCGGCTGAACTCGTACTATGCCGTGACGGGAAACCAGGCCCGAATCGATGAACTGGCGTTGCACAGAAAAAAGAACGAACTGGAGAAACTGAAACAGCAGAGCGACAAATCACCATTCCGTTATTCCCTGGCACTGAAATTCCTCGAATCGGGCCAATCTGCCGAGGCGCTGGAGCAGCTGGAAATCCTGATTGAACGCGATCCCGAGTACCTGGCGCTCCGCTGTCGAGACACGCTGTTCCGGTATGACGGAAAAAAAGAACTTGTCGAATTTGCGAATCTGCTGCAAAAGCTGGACTGGTGCAAGGCCGACAAGTCGCTGACGGCACTCCCCGCTCTGGTAGAACAATTGCGTGCGAGAACTCCGACACAGGATCATGCCGACGCATTGTTCCTGACCATGTGGAAGGCTCGACCAGATCGGCGAATCGCGCTGCTGCAGCAGTTCAGCGACGATCACTGGTGGCACATGGAGGAGATTCGGCGGAATCTGAAGACGGTGCTGGTTCCGCAGAACCCGGAGGATGTTCAAAATCAGTGGGCTTTCTTCGGGCGCGGATTGAAATTTGAGGCGTCGACTGCGGGACTGTTCACGGTCTGGACACGGATTCTGAACGACGCGGCCACGGCAAAATCGCTCGATGCGCTGGCAGCCGACATCGACGCCGGGATGAAAACATTTCCCGACTGGACCGGCGGTAAGGTCCTGCTCGCCATGGTGGATCTGCGCCGTGGCCGCACTTCCAACGGTCGGCAGGCTCTGGAGTCGGAGTTTCCAACCCTGGAATTGCCGATGAAGTCAAATCCGGTCATGGCCTGGGAGATTGCCGAGGAACTTGGCCGGAACCCGGAGACCCTGGAACTTGGAATCAAGTTCTTCCTCACGGCCATCCAGGAGTCAGGTCGATCCGACTGGACCTCGTCGGCGTCTCCGGGGGGATCGATGATCAAGCTGCTGGTCCAATACCAGAAGCAGGCCGAAGCGCGCAAGATCCTGTTGGAGCATGTCCCTGAGGAGTTTCTTCAGGCTGGCGAAGTCAACGTGGTGATCACGACAGATCTGCACCGGACTCTGTCGATCGGACGAGCCCTGCAATTGCTGAACTATCCGATGGATGCCATCGAAGTTTATCTGCTGGTCTGGGACCGTGTTGGAAGCAAATTGACCGGAAAAATTGCCGAAGAATTCCAATCGTCGCTGATCGTGGCCTTCGGCGAATTGAAGCCGGATTCGCTCGCAAACCATCTGGAACAGCTCCACGAAAAGTCGCCGCTCTTCAAGCTGCCATTGTTTGTCAGGCAGACCGAGCCCAATAAAGGTCGGATTCAGTGCCGCTGGGATACTCTGTTGTCAGGAATCGCGAAGGTGGAGGCAACTCGGCAGCGGACTGATCAGGCCCTGCAGCGACTGGAAACTCTGCAGCCGGAATCCCTGGCCCCACTGATTCTGTCCGCCCAGTTGTGGTTCGTGGTCCGGGACGAGCAGAAATCGTCTCAGGCGGTGGCCAGGCTGGTTCGCCATGTGGAAGAGCATCCACTGGCAGCAGGGGGGAAGAGGGCGGAATCCGAACAGGTCGCGCTCTGGCTGATCGCTCGCGAATGTCTGGTCCGCCCGGATCTGGTGACAGTCGGAGACAAATTGGGCCGACGGGCTCTGGAGGTGAGCGATTCGAATTCGATGCGACCGTATGCCAGTTCCATCGTGTCGGAATGGATTCGAATCGCGGCCGAAGCAGGGCGAAGCGAGGAAGCGGAACGGCTTAAACAGGAACTCGCCCGGTTGAATGCGAAGTAACTTCCGCAGGGGAATGGCTTTCATCCTTCGCTGTCTTCTTCCGATGCGCCACGAGCAATCCGGTCTGAAGATCCGTTGCGAGGATGTTGGGGCCATCGCCTTTTGCAGGCCGGGGTGGCCAGGTGCGGGTTGGAGCGCTTTGGTGTAGGCTGGAGTGGGTGGAGCGATGTGGAATGATTCCCCACCATCCCTTGTGGTGGTGGCTCGCGGGCCTGTGCACCAGCGACGGCATGTGCTGGTGCACAGGCCAGCGAGCCACCGAGATGGACTCGGTGGGGCAGCGTGGGGAAGCGGTCCCCCCATTAACTTTCAGCAAATATGAGGGTCATGATAAGCGTTCCGACCCCAGCCACCCAAACTCCTTTCTCCCAACTTGTAGAAGGCGATGGCCCTGAGGAATCCTGTCGGGGGTTGAATTTCATCCCATGGTGCACTGTAATGGAGGGATCCGTCGGCCGCCGTGTGCCGAAGTCGTCGCGTCATGGAATCGCGTGGGTCTTGCCTGACGAACGGGTGGGAAACAGGATGCCACGTGGATCTGATTGAGGTCCTGTGGTCGTGTCTCTTACCGATCGATTTCTCAGGCTGGCATTGCGACGAGAAGTTTTTGGAGATCCGGACGCGAACGAGTTGCAGTTCGGGCAGACTAACCGAAGGTGGATTGTTCAATGCGCAAGGTTCACAAGTTCTGTTTGATGATGGCGATGGGTGTCTCTCTGGCCAGCCTCGGCTGTGAAGGGGGCAAGCCCGCTTCGAAGGATGCCGCCGCGGTTCCTCCGTCAGGCAAGGCCGCGGAAGTTCCGAAGGGGGACAATTCGAAGGCGGACGCGAAGAAGACGGAAACGCCCAAGGCGGATGCTCCGAAGGCAGATGCCCCCAAGAAGGAAGATGCTCCCAAGGCTGAAGCGAAGAAGGAAACGGCCAAGAAGTCGACCACTCGCAAGCCCAAGGCGTCCGGCGCCGGTTCGACCACTGGTGGCGGCGTCGAAGTTCCGGCAGATGGCGGCGGCAAGACCGAAGCCCCGAAGGCTGACGCCCCCAAGGCGGATGCTCCGAAGGCTGACGCTCCAAAGTCCGACGAAAAGGCTCCCGAAGCCAAGCCTGAAGAAAAGAAGGCCGACGAGCCCAAGGCGGAAGAAAAGAAGCCAGAATAGTCTAAGTTCTTCGGACTACCGCAACTTCATAGTCAGTCACGGGCCGCAATCGATTGGCGATTGCGGCCCGTTTGTCGTTCCTGGCGAGAATCCCTGCCGGAAGCAATTTGTGGCCACCGGCATAGTTTCGCCAATCGTCGCGTTGACGGGCGAACTCGGTCGAGAAGTCGGTCTGAACGCGAATGGGGTTGAAGTTCCGTGGCGACGGGACTGTAATAGACGACTCTGATTCGGCCGGGTGCCGAAGCCTTCGCGTCAGGGTCGGTATCTTCCACCGGATGATGCTTCCGCGAGGAGAGGAATCTATCGCGCGGGAACGTGAATGAATCACGATTCTTGCGATCAGCAGCAAGGGTACGTGGTTTTCATGCGCAAGGTCCATTTGATTTGCTCGTTCCTGTTGGCGTTTAGTGCGTTGACGTTTGGCCTGGGATGTGGCGGCGCGAAGCCGGGAGACGCCGCGAAGGCATCCACCGCGTCCGAATTGTCGTTGCAATGGTTGCCCGCTGACACCGAACTGGTGTTGCATGTCAAAGTCGCGGCCCTCTGGAAGGCTCCGCTGCTGAATGGTCTGGTGCAGTCCCCTCAGACCACGGACTTCGTCAAGCAGATGAAAGAGAAGACGGGTCTGACGCCGGAAGATATTGAAAGCGTCACCGTTGGCGCCCAGGACCTGAAGGGGCTTCAGGCCAGTGGCATGAACCAGATGCTGGGCTTGGCCCCGTCTACCGACGTTCCCAAATCCACGATGATCCTGCGGACGAAGAAATCGGTTGTGCTGGGCGATCTGCTGAAGAGTTCCGACAACCTGAAAGAGGCCGAGTACAAGTCGAAGAAGTACTTTGAAACCATTAAGGGACAAACGATCGGGGGCTGGGTTGCGGAACCGACAATTGTCATCGTCGCTCCCATCGAAGAGCTGAAAGCAGCCATGGATCGCGGGGCTGTGACGGGAACGCCACGCAAGGAATTGACGTTCATGGACACGTCTTCCCACGTCCTCCTGATCGCCGCTCCAAAGGACCCGAAGTTCCTGAGCCAGGGAATCAACGCCGCGCCACCGGGATCGCCCCCGGCGCTGGTGGAAATGCAGAAAGTCATGGCCGATTCCATTCCGGCGCTCGGCATCAGTTTCAACGTCCGTGGCGGGATTGACCTGCAGACCTCGCTGATGCTGGCCAGTTCCGATGGTGCGGGGAAAGTGAAGACAGGCTTTGACGCCGCCCTGACCGATGCCCGTCAGCAATTCGAATCCTTCAAGGTGCTGGTCCCCAAAGACCTGGCGGAAGTCGGTCAAATGCTGCTGGACAATTCCAAGGTCGACACGCAGGCCGCCGTCGTCACGTTCTCCACCAATGTCCCCGAATCGGCTCAGGCGACCCTCGAAAAGGTTCCCGCCACGTTGATGTCGATGCTGGGGATGCAGATGGGGAATCCATTCGGTGGCGATGCCGCCGAACCCGAAATCAAGCCCACCCCCAAGGCGGCGCCTCGCCGCAGGACCGGGTCGAAACCCAAGCCGTCCGGCGCCGGGTCCACGACCGGCGGTGGAATCGAAGTCCCCGGCGGAAGTCCCAAGGGCGATCCGAAATAGTGCGCGCCGGTGGAAGTCGAATCCAGACGCCGAATCCCAGAGGTACCGAGGTCACCACGCCTGGGATGCTGTAATTGATCAACGCGACGATGACTACGAAGGCCGCGACGAGAGAACTGCCAGGACTGAATGGAATATGGGTCCTGGCGGTTGCACTCCGTCCTTCGATCGCACCAATTCTGCAAAGTCATCTTCACGCTCCTGCGCATAGAATGGCCGAGCGCGGTACCAGCATGTTCTTCGCCCCGCGCCCTGATCCTCAACAGCCGGGTTTTGACTAGGCAGTTCACGACAACGCGAACAACTTCCGAGTCCCTACCCGGCATTTCAACGCCGATCATGGGAACTTCTGACGACGCGGACTCGTCCAATCCCAATTCGGACATGACCATGTGGACATGCCACAATGGCTCTCCGTGATGTTTCACATCGGGAAAGGACGATCATGCAGACTCTGTATCCGGTGGTGTTGGTCCCCTTGTTCTGTGCGATCGCGATGCAGCCATGCCAGGCAATCAGCGCCGACAAAATGACCGGTCTGAAGGAAGTCAAAACCACAGCCGAGATTGTCAAAGGGGCCAAAGACGACCATCGACGCGGGGGATATCTGGGTGAGCCAAGCATCTCAACCGCGCAATTTTCGAGCGACGGGTTTCAGGTATTTGTCGCCTGGCACAATCCGTATTCCGGCGAGGCGACCTGTCAGGTCTACCTGTATGTCTTCGACGCCGAGAAAGCGGTCTGGGTCAGAAAGGTGGCGAATGAGTTCCCAGGAACTCATACCGTCTCGGTGGAATTCGTCAAAGAAGAGACGATTCTCCTGAAAGACATCCACGGAAAGGAAATTCAACGCTACTCCATCGAGCCATAGCGGTATGTCGGCAACGGGTGCCCTGCAACTGGTGTCGCGAATCGGGTGGCCGGTAGCAGACGGGTGGCCGGTGGTTGGAGCGTCTTCGCGAAACCCCGGTCTTCGCGCCATGCTTCCACTTGGTTCAGCGCCAGTTGACGACCCGTTTGTGTTCCTGCACAGCTCAGTCCGCCACAACGCCGCCGGGTTGACTGACCGTAGGCGACCGCTCAAAGTCCAGGTCAGTTGATCATTCGCCTCGGAATACATATGAGTGACCATCGGCACTCAGCGGCCACGATTCTTCTCGAGTCATGATTCGATCCCATGAAGACGCAGTACTACACCGCAACAAGCCTCGACGGGTTCATTGCCACCGAAGACGATTCGCTCGACTGGCTGTTTCCGCTGGGTGATGCCAACGCGACGAGTTACCCGGCGTTCATCGCCGAGATTGGCGCACTGGCCATGGGATCCACGACATATGAGTGGCTGCTGAAAAATGCCGACGCGGTGATTGCCGAGGTCGGATCGGCCTGGCCCTACTCGATGCCCGCGTGGGTCTTCTCCAGCCGCAGTCTGCCGGTGATTCCCAACGCGGACATCCGATTCGTTCGAGGTGACGTTCGGACAGTTCATGCGGCGATGCGTGCCGCGGCAGGTGACAAGAACATCTGGATTGTCGGAGGAGGCGATCTGGCCGGTCAGTTCCATGATGCCGGCCTGCTCGACGAAATCATTGTTCAGGTCGGCTCCGTCACGCTGGGAACAGGCAAGCCCCTGTTTCCGCGCCGACTGACCAACCCGCCACTGTCGCTGGTTTCGGTCACACAACTGGGCACTGGTCTGGCCGAGTTACGTTACCAGATCCCATCCCGTCAAACGGTAGACGGACCAGCGGAACATCCGGTCACATAGTCATGTACGGTGACGCAGTCTTCGAAACGCACCAAGGTTGTTGACAAGTGCTGTCGCTCATGGTGCGTTCCGAAGGCTTCACGCGCCAACGCGACCTTCCAATCAACACGCTAACCAATAACACGTTGAAACACCGGCATCGGCAGATCAAGCTGAGCGTCTGATTCATCGATCTACAGGGACTGGCTTCAATCCCCTGTTGTCGCGAGTTACGCGAACAGCTCGGCAATCGGCGTCGGATCGCTCACCAGATGGCTTGGCCGTCCCTGGGGCGTGTACAGGATCTTGTCGGGATCGATCCCCAATTTCTTATAGATCGTGGAGACGAAGTTTTCTGGCGACAGGACGCGATCCACAGCATTGTAACCGGCGCGATCCGTGGCCCCGATAATCTGACCTCCCGGAATCCCCGCCCCCGCCAGCATGACACTCATTGACTGCGACCAGTGATCGCGCCCGGCATCGTTGTTAATCTTCGGTGTGCGACCGAATTCGCCCAGCATCACCACCAGGGTTGAGTCCAGCAGCCCGCGTTGATCAAGATCATCAATCAGCGCTGCCACCGTCCCATCCACTTCCGGCATGCGCTTATTGAAGGACTCGAACAACTTCGTGTGATGGTCCCATCCCCCTTCGTTCAGTGTGATGAAAGGAACCCCCGCTTCCACCAGCCGTCGGGCCAGCAAAGCCCGTTGCCCAAACGCGTTTCGGCCGTATTTCTCCCGAACCGTCGGCGGTTCCTTCTGAATGCTGAATGCCGCCTGGGCCTTCTCGCTCCGCATCAACTGCTGCCCCTGGTGGTAATAATCGTCCAGAGCCCGAACCGGATCCGCCGCTGCGGCGTCGGACACGCGGGGGAGTCGATCGACACGAGACCGAATCGATTCTCGCTTTACAAAGCGATCATCCGTGACCCCCGCGGGCAAGGCGACGTCGCGCACCCGGAAGGATTCACTGTTTGGGTTATCGGGCACGACAAATGGCGCGTATTGAGCACCCAGGAAATTCGGCCCCCCGGAACGGGTCATGCTGGGGATGGAAAAGTACGCAGGAAGTCCATCCTTGTGCCCGCGAGCATGCGCGGTTCCCGACCCAAGGCTGGGGTGAAAACTGACGAACGCCCCGCAGCCGACCGGGATCCGCGGCGGAGCCCCCGTCATCATGTAGTGATTGCCAGCCCCATGGTTTCCCTGGTTGTGACAAATGGACCGGACGATTGCCAGCTTGTCCGCGATTCCTGCCAGTCGCGGCAGATGCTGTGAGAAATATCCCCCGGGAATTCGAGTCGCGATTGGCTCAAACGACCCGCGCACCTCTTTGGGCGCCAGCGGCTTGGGATCAAATGTCTCGTAGTGAGAGGGCCCCCCATCCAGCCAGATCAGAATGCAGCTTCGCGCTTCCGCTCGCATCGGCGTTGCAGACTCAGCGGATTCCGCCCGGCGCATCAGTCCCTCTGCGAACCCCATCCCCAGGAATCCGCCCAGGCCCAGTTGAATCGCATGCCTTCGGCTCAGGCCGTTACAGTTTCGGTAGTGAGTCACGGGTGATGCTCCCCTTTGCGGAGCCAGACTTTGGCTGGCTGAGATCGCTTAATCTTTGAAGACAAATTCGGCAGTATTGATCAACGCCCACATCAAATCCTCGGTCGCCCGACGACGGTTGACGTCTGGTTCACTAAACAGGCTGACAGCCTCATTCAATTCGTCCGGAGTCGGCCGCCGGGCATAAAGTGACAGGTACAGTTCCTCCACAATCTGTGGCGGCGTTCGGTCGGATTGCGCCAACTCCTGAGCCCGGCTGCCGTCGCTGGCCACTTTCCGTGCCAGCGTGTTCGAATTCATCAGGTGCAACGCCTGGACAATCGTGGAATCGAGCGTTCGCTCGCAGGGAGGATCCTGATTGGGATCCTGGCGACCGAATGCATCCAGGAACAACGAATCAATACGGGCCGTCCACAGTTCCTTGGCGCGTGACCCCAGCGGCATCGCTTCAAAGTCCTCCCGCACCCCCGTGGCCGTACTGACCGTGTCGAGCAAGACCTCCGCACGCAGTCGAGCACGATAATGCCGCGAAAAGTTGCGATAGTCCGCCACATTCTTGTCATTCGGCAGCGAACTCAGCCCGTAGACGTACGACGTCGCAATTCGACGAATCAGCTTTTTGATGTCATAACGCTCGGTGCGGAAATCGTTGGCCAGTGCGGTCAGCAGTGGACCGTTTGACGGTGGATTCGTCGCCCTCAAATCGTCCACGGGGTCGACAAACCCACGCCCCATCAAATCGGCCCAGACTCGATTCGCCATCGCCTGGGCAAAATACGGGTTCTGATCCGACGTGATCCATTCCGCCAGCGCCTCGCGCGGATCTTCTCGCCCTTCCAGATCCGGCGCCGTTCCAAACAATGGCTTCGGCGTCATGGGCGTATGCTTGAGCGGATGGTTCACGGTGCCGTTGGTCCCGGCGAAAATGAACTCTTCCGATCCGGAAATTGGAGCCGAGATCCCCGTCCCCTTTCGAGACAGCTTCGCGAAGTAAGCCGCGAACGAATAGAACTCATCCTGGCCATAAACTTCAAACGGGTGATGATGACACTTGGCACATTCCAACCGAATCCCCAGGAACAGCTGACTGACAATTGTCGTCAATTCATCGGGCGAACGCCGATCACGAAACATGACCGTGTTGCCGTCGCGGAACGTGCTGCCGCGGGCCGTAATCAGTTCACGCACAAACTGGTCATACGGTTTGTTTTTTCGGAAGGCATCCCGGATCCAGGTGTCATACGCCAGGGTGGCCTTGATCCCCACGTGATAGGGATTCGGACGGAGCAAATCGGTCCACTTGTTGGCCCAGTGCTCTGCATACTCCGGATGCTCCAGCAGGCGATCAATCAGCGCGTTCCGCTTCCCCGCGGACGGGTCGTCCAGGAATTCTCGCGCCTCGGTCGATGTTGGTCCGCGGCCGATAATGTCCAGGTACGCACGCCTCAAAAACGTATGCTCTTCACACGGCGCAGAGGGGGTGATTCCCAGGGTTTTCAGTTTCGCCCAGACAAGTTCGTCAATGAAGTTCTGCTTGGGGAGCGTGGGATAAATGGATTCCGGCGCCGGGATGGGATGAGGAACGGCAACGCCGCACACCGCGATGAATCCCATGTAGCGTGCCATGATCGCGGTATCGCCGACGATCGGGCCGGCCGTCATCAGACCTGTTTCATCGACACCGACAATCGCCGCTTCATTCGACAGATAGGCGGACAGTCGAGTGACATCGCGAGTGGATCCATCCGAGTACTTTGCCAGGACGCGCAGCTGCTGTTTCGCCATTCGTGGCAGGACCCGTTCCTGCGGTTCGACGACAATTCCGGTCAATGTCGGCGCGACGGGTTCCGACTGTCGCGGCATCCCCGAGGAAACCCAGTCGAACAGGACTTTGTACTCGGGTGAATTTCGCTCAATCCGCTTCCCCCCGCCGTGAGGCAGTTCGCCGATCGGCTTCATGAGCAGCAGGCTTCGTTCCGCGGCGGGAGTAAACACGCGACGTCCGCGCCCCTCCTTGGCCAGGGCCTCGTAATCGAAATCGGGATCAAACCCCAGCAGGCTCAGTTGAAACCCGTTCTGGCCGCGCTGCTTGCCGTGACACGCCCCTGAATTGCAGGCAAACTTCGACAGGACGGGCATCACATCCCGCTCAAATGCGACCGGAACCGAGGTGAAGACATGATCCACCGTCACGGGTACCGTCAGCTTTTGATCCCGAATTTCAACTCGAATCACGGCCTGGCCATCCGCCAGAGGTCGGACATACCCAGACGACGTGATGTCGATTATCCCGCCGGGTTCCACCACGTAGCGGGCCTCGCGCGTCACGTCCAGCACCTGGCCGCCGATACGATCATCCACCAGCAACTGACATCCCGCCAGGCGTCCCTGCAGTTGCACCTGAGGTGGTGAAACGACGACCTCCGCGCGACAGACCGCCGGTTGAATGGAAAGGCCCGCGGAACCGATAAGAATCAACAACCACGACAGGGGATGCTTCATGGCAAACACGGAAGTTTCTGGGGCGGGAGCATGGGCGGGGTTTGAGTCGTCGCTTACGGCTCAGGGACGGACTCAGTTTCACGGCGAAGAGCCTCGGCCTCAATCGGCACAATATCTCGCCAAAGGGCCATTGGCCCGTGAAAGTGAGTCGGCCCCCTCGCTGGACCGTAAACGGCGACGAGTCTGGCACTTCAAATCAGCATATACTGAATTGATCGGCCAATCCAAGGCCGGAATCGAACGAAATCAAATGACTTACGGAATGACGAACACCGTGGAGGCGGCGGGAATCGATTGTCGCAGCCATCGCTCGTCACGGATCGGCCCCCCGTCATCAAGTGACGGCAGTGCAATCCCACGGAGTCGTCGGTGACGTCGAGTGCGATCCTGGCGCAAAGCGCGGCATTCGTGAACACCCGACCATTCGTGAACACGCCGCAACCCCTTGGCAGGCAAGTTGCTTTTCCATCGGGAATTGTACTTTCCACACAAGCCACACAACTGGCTCGATTCCACCGGGATTTCGCGTCATCCAAGGGAGGTGATTGACCCCGGTCCTGTTTTTTGCGAGGATGGGTTTCCCTTGAAATTGAATCGGGGATCTCTGGCCACGGCTGGCCGACATACTGGAACAACAGGCAAGTTCCAGCCCGCGTGATTCGGAAATGAGTCGAGCAGCGGAACATCCTGGAACCTTCAGGCAGTTTCCCTTGTCAACGAGATGGCTCAGTTTGAGTCTCCTGAACCCGGCGGGGTTGTCGTGGATTGAGCGTCGGCCGCCGCCGTCGCCCGGTTAGCATCGCGTAGAAGGCGAGGGTTTTGATGGAGCACTTGGGCAGGCATGTCATCATCGAATTGTGGGGGTGCAGCAACGCGATTAACGACACCGAGCACGTGAAAACCGCGATGCTTGATGCGGTGCGCGCCGCCAATGCCACCTTGTTGAACATTTATGTTCACACATTCAGTCCGCAGGGCGTCACCGGTGTCGCCGTGCTTTCCGAATCCCATCTTTCGATCCATACCTGGCCCGAGCACGGCTACGTTGCGGCCGACGTCTTCACCTGTGGCGCCACGACCAAGCCCCAGGCAGCGGCCGCAGTCCTCGCCGAACGCTTCTCAGCCAGGCAAACCGTCGTCCAGGAACTCGAACGCGGAGTCTTCCCGCCCCCGCCCGCTCGCGGGGCCGCCAAACCCGGTCGCCCTCGCGAACTCGCTGGCGTGTAGTGCTCTGTCAAAGTGAAAAATTCAGGTGCCACTGCTTGGCCGTCCTCGGACAAGCAGTGCGATTTCAACTCAGTTGGATGCCAATGAGCACTGCTTCCCAAGAGGGAAGCAGTGGCACAAATTCCTAACATCAAGCGGAGACAAAGCACTCGCCCGCCATCCGCTTCAATGCTTTCCCGAGAACCGTACGGGACAGCCAGAGTAGTGCTCGCTTCTCTCCCATCCATCACAGGGACTTACCAGGCCGGGAGATCTCACGCGCGGAAACATCACTTCCGCTTCCGCTGCTCCACCAGGCAATCCGGATCCCGCGGAACCGGATCCCCCACCTGATCGACCGGGTGAGTGAAAACGTACTTCCAGACCGCTTCGTGGATGTATTTCCCACCCGCATCTTTCACCGCGGCCCCGCCGGGAACCGACGACGAATGGGCCCGGTTGGCATCCTTCTTCACATCCGCATCCGTCACCAGCCGCCGTGAATTCCCATACGGCGGCATCTGGTTGTCGACGTTGACCACCGGACCGAACTGATTCAACCCCAGCAGTTCCCACGATCGACAGTAGTGATCCGCGGTCCACCCACCGTCCAGGACATGCGTGAAGCCGAAGAACCGGTTGGCCGGCGTCGCCGAAGGCAATGAATACCATCCTTCCAACTGGTCGCGCGGCCCGGAAAACATCACGACGCGATCGACCTTCTGATGAATGGCAAATCGCGCTGCCGTCGTCGAACCGTGTGAGATTCCCGCCATGATCACATGATCCCAGCGCAGCCCCTTCTTGTCGGCCGTCAGAAACTGTTCCCAATTTCCCTGGGGATTCTCTTTCGCCAGCCATTTCACAAACTGAAAGGCCCGCTCAGCCATCCCATCCGGCCGGGGGATGTCAATGGCATCGCTGAAGTCCTCACCCGTTGCCGCCTCCAGTCGAATACGGCCGAGGTACTTGTCATCCGGCGGCGGTTCCTTGTTCAACTTGGAAAACCAGCCATTCGCATAGTGCACCTGAATCGCATGCAGGCCATATCCCGACACTCGCTCAAACAACTGACCATTGTGACCCATCAACCAGATCACCAGCTTGCCCTGCGGAGCCACTCGAGTGTCGACCGACGCATGTTGCACGTCCGTCGGCTTTCCATCTTTCTCGAACACGAATTCAATCTCAGGATGAGGCCGCGTGCGTTTGTCGATGACACTCGCCCGCGCCGACAGGTCATACCGCTTCGGCGCCGGATCCTTGTAGGGCTTTGGAGCCTGCGCCATGAGAACACCCGGTAAACTGATCCCCAGCAGCAGGGCGAAAAAACGAAAAAACATCGGATCATTCTCCTGGTGAGATGGCTCGCATCAAGTGATCGATTTTGATTGTCATGGTTGTACCCGGGGTTCGGATCCCGCAGCATCGCAAACAGCGAATTTCCCATTACCTTACAGAATTGCCAGCGGATTACGGCGTTCTTCCAGTGTTCCACGCGTCACTCCCACTCGATTGGACGCATGCAGCCGCCGCCAGACTTCTTCCGCACGGATCTTTCGATCCAGCAATTCGCGGTAAAGCCGGATCGTCCGATCAATCTCTTCGCCACGCTCCGCGAGGAACTCGATCCGGAAATCGCGAACACCCCGTTCCACCAGTTCGGGCACCGCTTCCGCCGCACTCTGCGGAACCGCATTAAATAGCGTGTTGCGACAGCCGACATCGGCGTGCAGCGGATGTTCACTTCCCACTCGATCCCGCAGTTGAACCAGATGAGTATCACAGGGGCGGCCGCAGTTCGTCTTGTTGGTTCCTGGCGACAGGACCGCACAAAACACACAGTGCTCCATATGGAACATCGGCATGTGCTGGTGAATCACAATCTCCAGCCAGGTCGAAGGAACAGCCGCGACAAGGTTCAGCAACTGGTCACGGTTCATGTCATACGACGCAGTCAGCCGCGTGGCCTGCTGCTGCATCACGAATTCCGCCGTCAGTTCATTGGTCACATTCAGCGAGTAGTCGAACACCACGGGAACCTGCCGATCGGTAAAGTAGCGCAATCCCGACAGGTTGCGAACCAGGATCCCGTCCGCGCCGTGCTTTCCAATCGCGTGAAACAACCCCATCTCATCCGGCTTTTGAATACGAGGCGTCGCCAGGTAAATCCGGCGTCCCGACTGATGTGCAACCTCGACCGCTTCGCGGTATTCGCGAATGTCCTGCAGATCGACATAAAGCGACGACGATTCGCTCGTCGAGGCCTGCGAAGTCGCCTGAATCACCTGATGCAGTTGATCGAGCGTGCGACACAAGACATGCAACCGCAGCGGAATCTGTTCACGATTCTCCTCGGCCGTCGCTCGCACGGACTCACGCAGTCGCTCCAGCACCGGACCGTTCGCCAACGTCCGCACTCGAGGCGCCTGAGTCATCCGATCCAGTCGCGCCACCAATTCCTGACGCAATCTCGAAAGGACACTGAGCGGAATCATCGGCCCGCCCTGAATCTCGGCATCCAGGTTCGTCAGTTCGTAAACGGTATTCCCCAACCGCCCAAGCTGTTCGCTCAGGAACTCGCTGCTCATCGCGTGCTTGGTCGCCACCGGCAGCGGATCCGAAGAAATCACCGTGACACACTCATCATGTGACGCCGATTCATCCCCGTGCAATCGCTCGACCAATGCCAGGGACGCGGTGATTTGCAGTGGCTCTCCGGCGATCGCCCGCACTCGCAAGGATAATGGCCGCTTTCGCAGGGGATCCGGACCGGTAAACGTCTTTCGCAATCGTGCCGTCAACTTCGGATCATCGGTCTTCCAGATCTTCTGACCGATTTGCAACTGGCTGAAGTCCATCGACTCCCGCTGGAACTCGATCTCGACGATCCCCCCCTCAGCCAATTCCATCGGCCGACCTCGGACAAAGACCCCGTAAACGCGGCCCCCCTGCTCTGCATTCGCGGCGCGATCCCCTTCCAGCACAACCCCATCGCCCCGAGCCACCGAGCCTTCCAGGCGAACTTCCACCCGCCCGCCACGGACTCGGACAACCTCACCGAGCAATACGCCTCGTTTGGTCGAACTGAGGCCCGGGACCAGCATCTTGTGGTCATCCCCGTTCAGCCAACCCGGCGAGAATCCCCTGGAAAACGACAGTTCCATCTCGCGGATTTCGTCCCGCGTGAATTCCACCGGTTCGCCCCGAACCGCCGCATCAATGGCCGTACGGTAGTGTCTCGTGATGTTTGCAACGTACTCGGGCGTTTTCAGCCGCCCCTCGATCTTGAACGAGCTGACGCCGGCCGCGATCAGGTCCGGAGTCAGATCATACGCCGCCAGATCCTGAGGACTGAGCAGATACTTCTGCGGCCCCAGGTCCACATCCTGCCCATCGCAGATCAGATCGTAGGGAAGCCGGCAGGCCTGGGCACATTGACCGCGATTGGCGCTGCGGCCCCCCAGCGATTCGCTCGTCAGACATTGCCCTGAATAGGCGACGCAAAGTGCTCCATGCACGAACGCTTCCAGTTCCACATGCGTCGATTTCCTCAGCCTGGCGATCTCCCGGATCGACAACTCACGCGGCAAAACGACCCGCTCGATTCCCAGTTCCTCGGCGACTTGAATGCATTCCGCACTCGTCAAAGTCATCTGGGTTGAGGCATGAATCGGCAGGTCCGGACAGATCTCGCGTATCAATCGGACCAGGCCCAGGTCCTGGACCAGCACGGCGTCAACATCCGCCCTGGCAATGGTTCGAACCAGTGATTCCAGTTCCGGAAGTTCGTCCGAAAACGCGAGTGTGTTGAGCGTCACGAAGCCTTTGACACCCCGGTGATGCAGGTCGGACATCACTTCTGGAAGTTCACCCGGTTCAATATTCGTGGCCCGTGCCCGGGCATTGAACCCGCAGTTCAGGCCAAAATAAACAGCATCCGCTCCGTTCTCGACGGCGGCACGCAGACAATCGCGATCGCCCGCCGGAGCCAGTAGCTCAGGCCGGGGTAATATCACTGACGACATGAATTCGTTTCAAAAAGGAGACCTGTGGATTTGCGACCGGAACGCCGATCACGCAACAAGGCCGGGTCATTCCCTACAAGCCGTGCTCTCAAACCGGGTTCGAGCCACCCGTGAGTCGCTCCCAGTATAACCGACATCATTGTGGACGGGTTGCGATTCGGGCAAAACAAGATCACGATCACACGAGCGCCCAATGAATGGATGGTCGCCAATCCGCAGGGAATGAGATTCCCTGGCCCCAAGAAAAGGTCACGACATGCCAGTTTTTCTGCTGGGAACGCTCGATACAAAGGGGCATGAAATTGCGTTTGTCCGCGATCTGCTGGAAGGCTACGGCGTCAGCACCCGCATCGTCGACACCGGTTGCCTTGGCTCGCCATCCATTCCGTGCGACGTGACGCGAGACGAGGTCTTTCAGGCAGGTGGCACTTCACTGGCAACACTGCGTGAGTTGAATGATCGAGGTCAGGCGGTCACCGCCGCGGCAGCAGGCGCCGCCAACCTGATCGCCGCCGCCTATGCCAAAGGCGAAGTCGAAGGAGTTCTCGGGTTGGGAGGCTCGGCCGGAACAACGATCGGGACCTCGGCCATGCGAACTCTGCCGCTGGGGGTTCCGAAGCTGATGGTCAGCACACTGGCTTCAGGCCAGACCCGGCCCTACGTCGGCGGCAAAGACATCCTGATGTTGAACTCGGTGGTAGACATTTCCGGAATCAACCGCATCAGCCGCCAGGTCCTCGGAGAAGCCGCCCGGGCGATGGCGGGAATGGTCACGCTCCCCCAGCGAACCGTGTCCGCGTCACCGCAACGTGCCGCCGACGGCACCACTCTGTTTGACTGCTCCCACGACCCCGCGACACTCGCTGCCGAGCCTCATTCAAGTCAGCAGGACAAACCCCTGATCGCCGCCACGATGTTCGGAGTGACAACTCCGTGCGTCGAACACGCCAGAAAAATCCTGGAAGCGGCAGGCTATGAAGTGCTGGTCTTCCACGCGACCGGCAACGGAGGCGAAGCCATGGAAGGCCTGATCGCGGACGGCCTGATCGCGGGAGTCCTGGACATCACCACCACAGAACTGGCCGATGAGCTGGTCGGAGGCATCCTGACCGCCGGCCCCACCCGCCTGACCGCCGCCGGCAAACGAGGTGTGCCACAAGTCATCTCCGTCGGCGCGCTCGACATGGTGAATTTTGGGCCGATGAATACCGTCCCCGATAAGTTCAAAGATCGTAAGTTCTACCAGCACAATCCGACTGTTACGTTGATGCGCACGACTGTTGAAGAGAACCGACAACTCGGCGAAGAGATTGGCCGCAAGGCAGCGGCTGCAGTCGGGCCGACATGTATCATGATCCCGCTGAAGGGAGTGTCGGCGATCGACCAGGTCGGGAATGCGTTTGATGATCCTGCGGCACGGCAGGCGTTGTACGATGGGATTCAAGCCACGCATGGTTCGGCGGAACTCCTTGGATTCGATAAACACATCAATGACTCAGCATTCGCCGAGCTTGCAGCTCAAAAGTTGCTGCATTTGATCCGAACATGATACGATGCCCAACACGACCCTGTTGGAGATGGCCATGCCGCCGAATCGCAAAGTAACAATTGAGCGGAAGTCGCTCAGTGATGAGTCATCGCCACCGACGGCCGCAACCCCTGCCGAACGGCTGATGATGGTCTGGCCTCTGACGATTGAGGCGTGGGCGATGCAAGGAGTCGATATTGCTCAATCCCGACTACCGAGACATGTTGTGCATGTTGAACGACGAGGGCGTTGAATACCTCGTTGTCGGTGCCCATGCGCTCGCGG
>Ga0265327_10001169_pt1 | contig 35612 bp, 25 predicted proteins | sample 41621metaG_FD_202089 | JGI IMG/M metagenome (GOLD analysis project Ga0265327, IMG submission 202089) | Rhizosphere microbial communities from Carex aquatilis grown in University of Washington, Seatle, WA, United States - 4-16-21 metaG | ecosystem: Host-associated > Plants > Roots > Rhizosphere...
CGCGAAGATGAGGCGTACCTGCGCGAAATCTTCACGCGGCTGCTGCCGCGGACTTACCGCCGGACAGTCGCGCCGGAGGAACTCGACCGCGTCGTGAACTGGACCCTGAAGGCGAAGACGGAACGCAGCCTGTCGTTCACCAAAGCCGTGCGCGAGGGTGTGAAAAACGTTCTGTGTTCTCCGAAGTTTCTTTATCTCGGCAGCGAGGAGATGCCGGCGAATGTGGCTGCGAAAACGCCTGCTGGACCGCAGCCGGTGGACGGCTGGCAGTTCGCGAGCCGGCTGTCGTACCTGTTGTGGAGCAGCGCGCCTGACGAGGAGTTGTACCGGCTCGCAGCGCAAAACAAGATGCATGATCCTGCGGTACTGCGGGCCCAGGTGAAACGGATGATCGCCGACCCGAAGGCGTGGGAGTTTGTCCGCAACTTCGCAGGGCAGTGGCTCGGGGTGCGAAACTTCGACAACGGCAATCCTCCAAACCGGGATTTCTACAGGTACTATGACGATGCGTTGCGGGACAGCTCGAAGCGCGAGCCGCTGGAGTTTTGCAACGAGGTGCTCAAGAAGGACCTGCCGATCACGGATTTCCTCGACAGCGATTTCCTCATCGTCAATGAGCGCATGGCGAAGCATTACGGCATCGAAGGCGTGGAAGGTGATGACTTCCGCCGCGTGCCCGCGCCCGCCGATGACCGGCGCGGCGGCGTGCTCGGGATGTCGGGCATTCTCACGTATCTCGCCGATGGCACGCGTACCCTGCCCGTGCGCCGCGCCACGTGGGTGCTCGATACCCTGTGGAACCAGCCCGTGCCGCCGCCACCGCCGAATGCCGGCGATTTGCCGGCCATCAAAGACAAGAAGCAGCGCAGCGTGCGGGAGCGGCTCGACGAACATCGCACCTCAGAGAACTGCGCGAGCTGCCACGCGCGTGTCGATCCTTTTGGCATGGCCCTGGAAAACTACGACGCCACCGGCATGTGGCGCGACCGTCAGAACGGTGAAGGCATGAACGGCGACAAGCGTTCGCCCGCGCTGGACGTGAGCGGCCGGCTGCCGGGCGGGCGCGGATTCACCACCGTACAGGAGTTCAAAGCCGACCTCCTCGCTGAGAAGGAAAAATTCGTGAAGGGGTTCACGGAAAAGCTTCTTTGTTACGCGCTGGGCCGGCCTATGGGCTATGCGGACCATCTTACGGTGGAGCAAATCACCGCCCACGCCGCGAAGCACGAGTTCCGGCTCCAAGAGATCATCCAGGCCACGGTGGCCAGCACCTTTTTCCAGACGAAGTAACCGGCACCCGCATTCTCATGAACATCCAGACGAACCATTGGCGCATGGCACGCCGCACGTTTCTCAAGGGCCTCGGCGCGACCGTGGCGCTGCCCTGGCTCGAAGTGATGAGCGAGAACGCAAAGTCCATCAGCAGCGCCGGCTCGATGGCAGCGCATGAAATTCCCCGCCGTGCCATGTTCACCTATTGGGGGCTTGGCGCTGAGATCACCGGTTTCACGCCGCCGGACACGGGCAGGAACTACACGCTAACGCCATCACTCGCGCCGCTGGCGCCGTATAAGGATGACTGCACGCTGATGACTGAGCTCACCTCCTTCACCGGCGGTCATGGCTCGTGTTGCTGCCTGCTTACCGGTGTGAACACCGTGCGCAATGCGAAGACCTTCATGTCGGTGGACCAGCAGCTCGCCGTGCATCACGGCAGCGTCACGCGCTTTCCATCCCTCGTGCTCGGCACGGTGCGTGAGACAGGGTTCGGCGGGCCGTTCCCGATGACGCTGTCATGGAGCAAGAATCATACTCCCATCACGCCTGAGAACCGGCCCGAGGTGCTCTTTGAGAAACTTTTCGGCAGCGAGGACAACAAGACGCTGGCGGCAGCGAAACAGGCGATGGCGCAGCGTGCGAGCCTGCTCGACTCCATCAAGGAACAGGCCGCCGCGCTGCAGCGCCAGGTGGGAACCGCCGATCGCGAGCGGCTGGAGCAATACTTCACGTCCATCCGCGACCTCGAGGAGCGCATCAAGGTCGAGGGCGAATGGATTGACCGGCCCAAGCCCAAAGTGCCGCGCCCCGACTTCGGCCAGGGATCACCCCGTGATCGCATTTCACGCGACGGGCAGGGGTACTCGGAATACACGCGGATGATGTTCGACATGATCGCTCTCGCGTTCGAGACCGACAGCACCCGCGCCGTCAGCCACATCCCGCGCACTGAGGGCGATGAAGCGAAGTGCTATGGTTATCTGACGAAGAGCAAGTGGGACCTGCACACGATCACGCACAACGCGCAGGAGGATGACAAGATCGAGCAATGGCGGCAGCTCGACGCGCTCTACCTTGCCGAGTGGGCGCATTTCCTCGGCAGACTCAAGGGCGTGAAGGAAGGCAGCGGCACGCTGCTCGACAACACGATGGCTGCCTGGGCCACGACCAACGGCGGCCCGAACGCGCACGATTCAAGGCATCTGCCACTCATCCTCTGTGGCGGCTCCGCGCTGGGCTTGAAGCATCAGGGCCATCTCGTGCAGAAGGACGTGCCAGTGGCAAACGTCTGGAAAACCGTCGTGGATCGCGTCGGCATGAACATCCCCGGGGACTTCCAGGGCGGACTGGCGACCGGCATCGTGAAGGAACTCGTCTGACGAAATACCCGGGCTGAACCGATCAGGTGGGACTGATCTTCGCCACCAGGCTGCACATGTAGGGCAGGAGTTGTTTCTTGCGGCTCACCACGCCTTTCAGTTCAAAGACGCCTCGTTTCAATTCGGGGTACTCCACCATTTCAATAACGCGCGCGTCACCGGCAACGATGAGAATGCTGTCGTGCCGCGTGATGTCGGTGACGAGCAGGCCGGCGAAATGCAGTTTCCGATCAGTGGCGATCTTCTCCAGCGCGATGTGCAGCGCGCCTTCCTGATTCCAGAATTCGGTGAGCCCCAGTTCCTCGATCTGCGAGAGGCTGAAGCGCCAGCCGTTTTCCTCGAATTCCTTGCGGTCACTTTCCAGTGCCTCTGAAGCAGGCTTGCCCTTCAGCATACTGCCCGCGGCGAAGAAGCCCGTGGTGAAATGGGACACCTGGATACCCGCGAGACTCGCGAGCCACGGGAGGATTTCGCGGTCCGTGTCCGTCGTTGTCGGCGAGGTGAGATTGAGCGTGTCGGAGATCATTCCGGCGCAGAGACACATCGCGGTGGCCTTGTCCGGTTTGAGATCGCGAAGCTGATACATCATCGCCACGATGGTGCAGGTGCTGCCCACCGGCTCGTTGATGAAGCGCACCGGCTCCTTGGTGCGCAAATTTCCGCTGAGGCGGTGATGATCGATGACCTCGGTGATGTTCGCCTCGTCGGCGCCCGTCACGGCTTGGGCAAATTCGTTGTGGTCCACCAGCACGAGGCGCGTGCGGGGCGGGTCCACGAGATCGGACTTGGAGAAAACACCCAGCATCGCGCCCGTTTCTTCATCGAGGACCGGGAAGATGGGCTGGTTGGAGTCATGCACCGCGGCGATGACCTCCTTGAGCGGCGTCTTGGCGCCGAAACGCACAAAGTCGTCGTGCAGCGCATCCGCGATGGGGCGGGAGAAACGGACGAGCTGCGCGGCGCTGGCGGTGTCATACCGCGTTTGAATCACGGGCACCTTGCGTGCGCGCGCGGTCGCAGCGATCTCTTCATCCACTTCAAAGCCGCCGGTGATGATGAGGCAGCGCGCATTGTTCTCAATCGCCATGCGCTGCACATCTGGCCGGTCGCCCACAAGAAAGACCACGGTGGAATTCGGAAAGCGCCGCATGCGGTCGCGCGAAGTTTCCAGGCTGGAGCCCGCCACCATGAGAATGAGGTTTTCCACGGCTGCATCCGCGTTGCGTCCATTGGGGAAAGTGCCGTCGAGCGCGGCGAGCATGTTCGCTTCGCTGGTGCGCACGTGGCGGTTCGCGTCCGCGTCGTTCACCGTGGCGGGCATGAAGAGCTGCGCCAGCTCCATCAACGTGGGCATGCCGATGATTTTTCCGGCTTCATCCAGCACCGGGATGCTGCGGAAGCCGTGCTCCAGGATCTTGCGATACACGGACAAGAAGGTCTCGCCGCGCTGTGCGTGGATGACGTTGCGATGGCATACGGTGCCCGCGGTGGGCCGCACATCCATCAGCAGCTTCGGCGCAGGCATGCCCGCCTGTTTAAGCACCCAAGAGGTGCGCACGCTCAAGTCGCCGCAGCGGGCGGGTACGGCATCGTCCCCGCGCGAGTCCCGCAGAAACGCCGCGTAGCCAATCGCCGAACAAATCGCATCCGTATCCGGATTGCGGTGGCCGATGACGTGGATTGGGTCTGGAGGAGAAGCGGACATGAACTCGTAGAAAAAAACGTGGCAACTCAAGTTGTGAACCACATGAAGTATACAGCCTGAGTTGCAGGATCGCTTGTATCGACCAAAATTTCCAGGCAGCGTCCTTTGGGAAGTTGGAGTTGGACGAATTTGAATGAAGTGGGCGCTACGGTCCAAAGATCTTTGAAATGCGTGAAAATCGCATTGGTGGTTGACCATTGTTCGCTACCGAGCAGCGTCTCGGGAAGAAGTGAGGGAAGGTCTTTGGCAGATACCTTCACCACGAGCCACATTGCTTGGTCTAATCCTGATTCTTCACGGTACGCCGTTGCTGACGCAGATGTTGGCAGCTTGACGCCGGAAACCCTTTCAAAATCCGCAATCTGAGATGCGGTGGGAATCGTAATTGGCGATGGTTTGGTGGGACCGCAGGAAGAAAATAGGGCCAAGGCCATTAGAAGCAGGCCAAAGCGGTGCGCACAAAGCTTTGCTGCCATATTGAGGCGCATGAATGAAACGAATGGGCGAAAGGCGCTCACACCACGCCCAGCTCGTGGATCCTCTTGTCCACCTTCTCCTTGTTTTCCAGCAGGGCGGCGATGGGGTCCCACTGGCCGGAGGTGAGAGCTTCGCGCGCCGTGGGCAGCACGGAGATGGGCATCTCTTCGTCCTCGAAAAATACCTTCTCGGCCACGAGGTCCACGGTGACTTCCAGCTTGGGATTGCGCTCGATCTCGTTCGCCAGCACCTGGATGTCCTGGGCGCTCGCAGTCACGCAGGGGATGCCCAGCGTCGTACAGTTGCCGAAGAAGATTTCTGCAAAACTCTCCGCGATGATGGCGCGGAAGCCGAAGCGGTAGAGCGCCTGCGGGGCGTGCTCTCGGGAGCTGCCGCAGCCAAAGTTTGCGCCGCTGAGGAGGATGCTCGCGCCCTTGAAGCGGGCGTCGTTCAGCGGATGGGCCTTGTCGGAGCCATCGGCATTCTTGCGCACGTCGTAAAAGGCAAACTCGCCCAGCCCGTCAAACGTCACGCACTTCATGAAGCGCGCGGGGATGATGCGGTCGGTATCGATATCCTGACCGGGAACGTAAACGGCGGTGCCGGCGACTTGGGTGACTTTGGCGAGGGACATGGGGTGCAAAAGATACCGAGGAATACGTTCAGGGCAAGCCGCCCGCCCGTCAAAAGTAACACCATCATGGCTGTGCCGTCGCACAGGCTTCCAGCCTGTGATTGATCAAGCAGCAGTTTCTGAACGCAGGCAGGATGCCCGTGTGACGGAACAGGCTCGAACCCTGTTTTACTCAATGGGCCACGCCCTTCCACCGCTCATCCAGCGCTCGGAGGCGGCGGGAAAGATCACGCGCCAGGTTCAGGATGAGGATGGCATACTGATCGGCGCGGTATTTGAAGAGATGGAAAAGGTCACTCCCCTTAAGGCCGAGGAGCACCGTGTCCTCCGTGGCGCGGGCGGAGGCGGAACGCGCCACGCACTCGATGATGCACATCTCGCCGAAGTGGTCACGTGAGTGCAGGGTGGCAAGGATGTGTTCGCGCGGTTCACCGAGTCCCTTGATGATCTGCACGCTGCCGGAGTAGATGATGAACATCTGGTTGCCGGGCGCTCCCTCATGCACCGCCAGCATGCCCGCCGGGCAGGCGATTTCCTGCGCGTGCTCCACGAAGATCTTGAGTCCCTGCTCGTCCAGGCCCGCGAAAACGGGAATCGTCCGGAGAAATTCCAGCCGTTCCGCGGTAGAAATCATGACGCCGGAAAGCTAAAGCCGAATCAGGCGGACATGCCGAAGACTTCGCGCGCATCCGCCACCGAGCCGGTGATCGCCGCGGCGGCCACCATGACCGGGGACATGAGAATGGTGCGGCCCGTGGGGCTGCCCTGGCGTCCCTTGAAGTTGCGGTTCGAAGAAGAGGCGCAGAGTTGGTCTCCGACGAGCTTGTCGGGATTCATGGCCAGACACATGGAACAGCCCGCTCCGCGCCATTCGAAGCCAGCCTCGGTGAAGATCTTGTCCAGACCTTCCTTGCGCGCCATCACGTCCACGATCTGGCTGCCCGGCACGGCAATGGCCTTGACGCCCTCCGCCACGTGCTTGCCCCTGAGGAATTTCGCCACTTCGCGGAAGTCACTCAGGCGGCCGTTGGTGCAGCTACCGACAAAGGCGACATCGATCTTCGTGCCCTTGATGGGCGCGCCGCCTTGAAGTTTCATATATTCGAGCGCCTCGCTGATGGACTCGCGTTGCGGGCCTTCCTTGACGCTGTCCGCAGTCGGCACCTTTTCGGTGACGGCGATCGCCTGGTCCGGGCTCACGCCCCAAGTGACAGTGGGTGGCACGTCTTCCGCCTTGATGTTCACCACGTCGTCATAGACGGCGTCCTTGTCGGAGGCCACTGCGCGCCACTGCGCCACGGTGCGATCCCAAGCCTCGCCCTTCGGCGAATAGGGACGTCCCTTGAGGTATTCAAAAGTCTTCTCGTCCGGGTTCACATAACCACAGCGCGCGCCGCCTTCGATGCTCATGTTGCAGACGGTCATGCGCTCCTCCATGGAGAACTCGTCGAAGACATTGCCGCCGTATTCATAGGCGAATCCCTTGCCGCCGCCCGCGCCCAAGAGGCGGATGATGTGCAGGATTACGTCCTTGGCATACACACCGGGGCGGAGCTTTCCGTCCACATTGATCCGGCGCACCTTCATGGGGCTCAGCGCCATGGTCTGGGTGGCCAGCACATCGCGCACCTGCGTGGTTCCGATGCCGAAGGCAATGGCGCCAAACGCACCGTGCGTCGCGGTATGCGAGTCGCCGCAGGCGATGGTCGTGCCCGGCTGGGTGATGCCCTGCTCCGGCCCGACCACGTGGACGATGCCCTGCTTGCCGCTGCTCAGGTTGAAATAGGTGATGCCGAACTCCTTGGCGTTTTTGTTCAGCTCCTGGATCATCTCTTCCGCCAGCGGGTCGGAGAAAGGGGACACTTGGTTATCGGTCGGGACAATGTGGTCCACGGTCGCAAAGGTGCGCTGCGGATAGGCCACCTTCAGCTTCAGATCCCGCATCATGCCGAAGGCCTGCGGACTGGTCACCTCATGGATCAGGTGGGTGTCGATGAGGAGCTGCGTCTGGCCGTTGGCGAGCGTTGCGACGGAATGTGATTCCCAGACTTTGGCGAAGAGAGTTTTTCCCATGATGAAAAAAATACGTGCGGGACAGACAGTCTAGCACGGTGGGCGGGGAGGGCAAATGCTTGCTGAGACCTGATGCCACTGCTGTGACAACAAAATAGGCCAACGCCATCGCCTGTAGTATCAGGCAGCGGCGAACAATTTGTTCAAATCCACCTGGACGCTGGGCACACTTGCACAAATGAGCATGGAGGGTGCCGCCATAGTCACCTTTTCGGAGTAACCGCCGTCCCGAGGGGTACGATACACCTCCACTTGACTCAGCTTGGGCAGCACGATCCAATATTCTTCCACCCCAGCTTCGGCATAGAGGCTGGCGTTTTCACGGTCGAGATCGACATTCGAAACGGCCACTTCAATGACCAATGCGGCACTGGAGGGGTGCTGCTCACGAAAATCGTTTTTTTCCCCGTGAACCACCATTACGTCAGGCTCCGGCTCGGAGTCGCTTAACCGCAAAGGAGATTCGATCATCACGCAATAGCCCTCTGGCAAAAACTTGTTGAGCAAGTCGTAAAGAGCTTGGGCAAAAAAGCGGTGTAAGGGAGACTTGCTCATTTTTTCAACCAGGAAGCCACGGATCAATTCCACATTTTTGCCCAGCACTCCCAACTCCGTGATGCGCTCATACTCCGCCACCGTCCAGCGCTTCACGCGCTCGCGGGCTTCCGGAAGGTCAAGCAGAGTGGACATCGGGACAATTTAACAGCAGGGAAAGGGATTGTCAGCGGGAATGTGGACAGGCTCTGCCGAGCCAGACTACGGCGCAAGCCGTTCAACGATACACCCCTTGAGCCGCCCCTCCGTCCCATACGTCGCAAATCCAAAGGGCACACAGTTGCTGATCTCGCCCACGCGCAGGCCAAGCGAACGGCCCGCGATGTTCGCCCGCACGATGGCCTTCCCATCGAGCGTCACATGGAGTTCGTTCGCCCGCACTTCGATGCGAATACGATACCACTTCCCATTCTCGAAACGCTGACTGCTGCCGGTGCTGTTCGATGCGGCATCGTAGCCATCAATGTTCGAGATGCCCACCTGCGCGCCACCCCAGCCGCCGAGCACGAAGGTGACGAAAGTCTTTTCATCGCGCACTGGGAAGGTCACGCTGCCGAAGAAGTCGCTGCCGCTCAGGCGCATCGCTTCATAAGTGATGGCGTAGTCCGCAGCCGGCAGACCATTGGAGAACCACGTGGGGAACACGAGGCCCGTCATGGGCCCACCTTCCTTCAGCATGTAGCCGTCCGTTTCGCGCTGAATGCCGCCACTCTTGGACATCGGGGCTTCCTTCCACTTTTCTATGAAGGAAGGGGAGAAGAGGTTCCACTGAGAAGTCTTGGGGCCGCCGCCTTTTTCTTGATGGCACGCGCTGACAAGACACGCCATCAGCAGCGCCAGCACGGGACCGCGGACTTCAGTCCGCAACGAACGCCGACCGAGGGAAATAGCGGACAAGCATGTCCGCGCTCCCCTCAAGCCAGCCCGCGCGTTCACTTCTTCATCCCTCCCATCTTGCAGATGAGATCGAAGTCATGCTTCGTCACCGGCGTAATGGAAAGCCGGTTGCCGCGGCGCAATGTAATGAGCTCCGCGAGCCGCGGTTCGCCGCGCAGGTCGTCCAGCGAGACAAACTTCGGAAGGTCCGCCTCCCAGGTCACGTCCACCAGCAGCCAGCGCGGGTCTTCCTTCTTGCTGCCTTTGTCGTAGTACTCGGACTTCGGGTCAAACTGGGTCGGGTCCGGTTTCGCGGCACTGGAGATGCGCGCCACGCCCGCCACGCCGGGCACCTCGCAACTGGAATGGTAGATGAACCCCAGGTCGCCCACTTTCATATCGTCGCGCATCATGTTTCGCACCTGGTAGTTCCGCACGCCGTTCCACGGCTCCGTCTGCTTCGGGCGCTTTTTCAGGTCGGCGAACGAAAACACATCGGGTTCAGTTTTGAGAAGCCAGTAGCGCATGATAGGATAAATTGTTCCCGTGTTTGTATCCCGCCGCCGGATTTTGTGCAAGCTCTGTGCGCTGACCGGAGCCGGTCTTCACGCGGAGACACCGGCGACACCTCGGGCGGCTGACCGGCCCGCGCCCATCGCGGACAAGGATTGGTATCACCGGTACGGAGACCACCAAGGACTGCTTACCAACGGGCGATTTGATGTTGTTTTTATCGGCGACTCCCTCACGGATTTTTGGGCGTACACCGGGAGGGCCGCATGGGACGCGCAAATCGCACCGCTCAAGGCGATGAACTGTGGCATCGCCGCGGACCGCACGGAACACATCCTCTGGCGCATCGAACACTATGATTTCCACCGCGCCAAGCCCAAGCTTTTTGTTCTCCTCATGGGCACCAACAACTTGGGCATGGACCCGCCTGATTCGCCTGAAAGCGTGGTACGGGCGATCCTCACGGCCACGCGCTTTCTTCTCGCGCACAATGCCTCCAGCAAGGTGCTGCTCCTCGGCATCCCACCCAGCGGCTTGGAAGCGGGCAGCGCCCTCAGGACCCGCATCCAGAAGACCAACGCTCTGCTAGCCGCCGAAAAACTGCCGCCCAGCATGACCTTCTTGCCGCTTTACTCCAGCTTTGTTGATGAAAAGGACCTCTGGCGGGACGGTCTCACTTTGGACGGCACTCACTTCAGCACGGCGGGCTATGCGCGGCTCGCGGACCTGCTGGCGCCCAAGCTCTCAGAACTTCTGGGATCAAAGTGACGCGCGAGAAAGCCGCTTTAGATTACCTTCGCGCCACGTATTTCTTTCCCCCATGAAAGTCTGTCTTTCCCTAGCCCTGCTCCTTTTCGCCACTTTCGCGCCTGCGCAAACGCCCGCGCCCGCCGGAGACGAAGCCGCCTTTCTCACGAATATCCGCCAGCTCACCTTTGAGGGGAAGCGGTCCGGTGAGGGCTACTTCAGTGCGGACGGGAAGAAGATGATCTTCCAGAGCGAGCGCGAAGAGGGGAATCCCTTTTACCAGATCTACCTGATGGATCTGGAGACCGGCGACACGGAGCGCGTCTCACCTGGCATCGGCAAAACCACCTGCGCCTGGATTCATCCAGACGGGCAGCGTGTCATGTTTGCCAGCACGCATCTTGATGCGGAGGCCAAGGGGAAGCAGGAGGCGGAGATCAAGGAGCGTCTCAGCGCCACGAAGCGTCGTTACGCGTGGGACTACGATGAGACGTTCGACCTCTTTGAATACAATCTTAAGACGAAGGCGCTGAAGCAGCTCACCCATGAGCGCGGCTACGATGCAGAGGGCGACTACTCTCCGGACGGTAAAAAGATCGTCTTCGCCAGCAACCGCGCGGCCTACACGGCGCACCTCAGCCCGCAAGACGAGGAGCGGCTGAAGATCGACAAACAGTACTTCATGGACATCTACATTATGGACGCGGACGGCTCGAACGTGAAGCGTCTCACGGACACGCCCGGTTATGACGGCGGTCCGTTCTTCAGCGCGAATGGAAAGAAAATCTGCTGGCGCCGTTTCAACGAGAAAGGCGACCAGGCGGAAATCTACACGATGAATGTGGACGGCAGCGATCAGAAGCAGATCACGCACGTCGGCGCCATGTCATGGGCGCCGTATTTTTATCCCACGGGCGATTACCTCATCTTTACCAACAACACCCAGGGCTTCGCGAACTTCGAGCTCTTCATCGTGGATGCGCAGGGCAAGCACGCGCCGGTGCGCGTGACTTTCACAGACGGCTTCGACGGCCTGCCGGTCTTCTCGCCCGATGGCAAAAAGCTGGCCTGGACGAGTGGACGCGGCGCGGGCGGCGCTTCCCAGATCTTCACTGCAGATTGGAACGACGCCGCGGCGCGAAAGGCGCTGGAGCTTGATGGCGCCTCAGCGGTGTCGGAAGCGAAGCCCGCTCCTGAAACCGTCACGCTCCCTGCGGATACACCCGATTTTTCCAAGACCACGCCGGAGATCACCGCCGCGGACATGCGGCAGCACGTGACCTTCCTGGCGAGCGATGAACTCGACGGTCGCCTCACCGGCACGCAGGGCGAGAAGCTCGCCACCGCCTATGTGGCGGATGTGTTCCAGAAGATCGGTCTGCAGCCCATCGGTCAGAAGGACACGTGGTTTGAGAATTTTGAATTCACCGCCGGCGTGGCGCTGGGAAAGGACAATGCGCTGACCATGGAACTGAACTTCGCCAAGCCTGTCTTGGACGGCAAAGATGTTCACCTGCAGAAACACAACCTCGCCGCCGACAAAGACTGGCGTCCACTTTCCTTCTCGCAGACGGGTGACATCGCTGCTGCGGACGTAGTCTTCGCGGGCTACGGAATCGAGACGCCGGAGAACGCGCAGGATCACGAGGGCAAAAAGCTCGAGCCCTACAGCAGCTACGCGCATCTGGAAGTGAAGGACAAGTGGGTCATGGTGCTGCGTTACCTGCCGGAAGGCGTTTCGCAGCAGCGGCGCAATCAGCTCACGGAATACTCCAGCCTGCGCTACAAGGCGCTCGTGGCGCGGCAGAAGGGCGCGAAGGGTCTCATCGTGGTCAGCGGTCCCAACAGCAAGGTCATGGACCAGCTCGTGCCCATGTCCTTTGACGCTTCGCTTGCCTCCTCCGGCATCGCAGCCATCAGCGTGTCAGATGCCATCGCGGACAAGCTGCTCTCCAGCGCGGGCAAGACCATCAAGGAACTTCAGGACAAGCTCGACAACGGCGATCTCATCGGCGGCATCGACTGCAAGGGCGCGAAGGTCAGCGCGCACATTTCCATTGAGCAGGAAAAGAAAATGGGCCGTGATGTGCTCGGCATCCTGCCCGCGGGCAACGAGCCTTCGCCGCACACCCCGCCGCTCATCGTTTGCGCGCACGTGGATCACCTGGGTCGCAACGGTGGCTCGAACTCGCGCGCCAAGGGTGATGACGTGCACAAGATTCACCACGGCGCGGACGACAACGCCAGCGGCACCGCGGGTGTGATAGAGATCGCACAGTGGCTCGCGGAATTGAAGAAGCAGGGCAAGATCACCCTGAAGCGCGACATCATTTTCGCCGCATGGTCGGGCGAGGAATTGGGCCTCCTCGGTTCCAACTACTTCGTGGAAGACATGGCCAAGCTGATCAAGAACGATGCCAACGCCAAGCTCACCGGGATGTTCGATGCGTGCCTCAACATGGACATGATCGGCCGCTTCGACAAAAATCTCATCCTCCAAGGCGTGGGCAGCAGCTCCTGGTGGCCGAAGGAGATCGAGAAGCGCAACGCTGTCACCGGCCTGCCCATCGTGACCCAGGCGGACGCGCACCTGCCCACCGACTCCACCACGTTTTACCTGCGCGGCATTCCTTCGCTGAACGCCTTTACCGGCGCGCACGCGGACTATCACATGCCCAGCGACACCGCTGACAAGATCAATTACGACAAAGCCGCGCAGATCACCAAGTTCATGGCGCTCGTCGCGCGCTCGCTTGCCACCACCAGTGAGATGCCGGGTTACGTGGCCATGGAAGCGCCGAAGAATCAGGGCTCCCGCAATGGGATGCGCGTCTACCTCGGCACCATTCCGGATTACTCGCAGGGCGACATTAAAGGCGTGAAGCTCAGCGGCGTTTCGCCGGTCGGCCCGGCGGCCAAGGCCGGCGTGAAGGGCGGCGACATTATTCTGAAGCTCGGCGGCAAGGACATCCAGAACATCTATGACTACACTTACGTCATGGGTGACCTGAAGATCGGCATGGAGACGACCATCGTCGTACAGCGCGACGGCAAGCAGGTGGAACTCAAGATCACGCCGGGCTCCCGCGAGTAATCACTTCAATCCCGCAGGCATCCACGTCTCAAACTTCGCAACTTCCGCCTTTGCCGTAGAACTCACCGGAATGCCCCAGAAATCAAAGAAGGGCCCGAGGTTCTTCTTGGTGATCTTGGAATAGCGCACCAGGAACTGGTCGCGTTTTTCATCATCGTTCTTCGGTGCGGGACCGAAGGCCGTGTCGCTGAAGGAATACAGGTAACTCTTCCACGCGTCCCAGCCAAAGCCGTCCACGAGCTGGATGTAGGTGGTGAGCGCCAGGAAGGGCTCCTTCTTCCAGAGGGCGAATTTGTTGCTGGCCTTGCGGATTTCCGCGATGTGCTTCTTCTGCGCCTCGGGCGTCACCTCGGTGTGGCCGATGGTTTTGTCCTTGCCCAGCACGGCTTCGAACACGTGAAGGCCCAGCACATTGTTGGTCACTTCCGTGGTGCCGTCGAAGGTGAAATCACCGCGCTGGTGGTTGTGCCCCAGTTCATGGTAGAAGCCCCAGCCGGGGAACTTGATCTTGTTCAGCGTCACCATTTCCGGCGCGGCGCTCACGGGAATCATGATGGGATAGCCACTATGCATGTAGCCCGCGCTGATCTGAACGTCCGATACGATACGCTCCGGGCGACGGCGCTCCGCGGTCTGATTGGACATCATGTCCTCGTCTTCCACCACCTTGGTCCAGAATTCCATCAACTGCGTAGGCGTGGTGATCTTCTCCGCCACGCTGCTCGGGCAGGTGACGATGACCTTGGAGCATTCCAACTCCGCCCAAGGTCCAAGGCGCTTCTTGATGACTTCATTCCACGTCTTGTCATCGGTTTGCCCCAGCACAAAGCGTGGCGCTTCGACTGCGCCCGCGATGGTCACAGAGAAAGGAGCCGTGATTTTGTCTCCATTTGGCACCTCGATATAAATCAGTCCGCCGAAGGCACTGGCGGTCTCTGTTTTGTCCGCCTTCAGTGCGACGCTGCGGGAAATGTCCGGTGCCCGGCTCCAGCTTTCCAGATGGTAAAGCGTGTCGGTGTGACAGCCGATGCGCACCGCGAGGCCCTTGGTCGCGAGTTCCGCTGGAATGCTCACAGATATTTTCTCGCCCGGCGCGGCGTAAAGGCCGGTGCCGTGCCAGGCGGGAATCGTGGGATCGATGTCCATCTTCTGCGTGACGCGCTTTGCTTCCGCCGGGACTTTGCCGGGAAAGAACGCCGCGGAAGGATGCGCGGCTACGTCTGCACCTGCCGCCATTTTCACGAGCCGTGTTTCCAAGGAAAGCCTCAGTCGCTCGCTGGGCTTCTCGTCCTGCTTGAGTGGCTTTTGCGGCGTAGGGATGAGGCCCTCCGTGGTGGCGAGCGCATTCATTACCGCATCCGCCAGCGGCGGTCGGCCTGAGGGCTGCATGGAAAGCGCCACCTGGATTGCGGAGAGCCCCTGATTCATTTCATCCGTCGCGGGAGCGGCGCCCCCCTCCTTCATGCGGCGCAGGGCCATGATGGCTTCGGCGGCATTCATGGAATTGGACAAGTCCGCCTTCGCTTCAAAGGTGCGCACCTGGTCGGGGAAAGTCATGTCCGTCCATCCAAGGCCCGCGGCCCGCAGCGCCCGGTTGGCCGCGAGATCATCGTTCAGCGATTTTCCTGCGTTAAGCTGTGAGAAGGCCCAGCCCGTCACCGCCGCGATACAGCCGCCGCCATTCTTGATGAAGTCCTGCAAGGCCTGCGCCTCGCCTTCATCTGTCATGGTTTGGGCACTGAGGATGACGACGTCGAAATCCTTCAGGCTGGCGGCGTCCAGTTTTCCGGTGAAGCGCTTCGCGGCGAAACCGCGTTTTTCCAGGACCGTCTCCATGCCGCCGCTGCGCACTCCCACACGTGGTTTCTGTTTTCCGGAAGCTGCGGCGCACCAGCGCGCGGCATTTTCCAAAAGTTTTGTGAGATCCACGTTGGCGCTGGAGGCGTCCAGATAGCCGGTGTGTCCAAAGATTACCGCGCGTCCTTTGCCAAATCCCGCGGCGGCGCAAAGCGCGAGCTGGGCTTTTCCATCGGCGCCTGCGGCGATCACGGGAAAGGCAAACTGCCCATAGATCGCGACCGGTCCCGGCGCGCCCAACTTCGGAAGGGCGCTCACGCCTTCGAGCAGCTTGGCGCGCTCCGTCGCCTGCCAATTTCCCGCTGCCTGTGGGGCGGAAGGCGCCGGGGGTTTGCGGGGCGGCAGGTCCGCGAAAAGCGGGACCGTGAGCGCGGTCAGGGCGGTGCAGACGAGGAAGAAGGACGGGTTCATGCGTCCATTAAAACGGAGAAAAATCCGGTTTATTAGACTAACGGTAGATCACCACCAAAAACACCACGGCCTCGCCCTTGCCGTTATTGACGATCGCATGGGCCACGTCGGCACGGTAGGTCGCGGAATCGCCCTTCGAAAGCTCATCGTTGTCCACGCCGGACTCTACGCGGATTTGACCCTCCTCCACGGTGAGAAACTCACGGGTGCCTTCGTAATGCGGCTGGCTGCGCAGCGCGCCGCCGGGATGGAGCGTCAGTTCGTAGAACTCCACGTCCTTCTCCAGATTCACCGGGGAAAGGGTGCGGATCTGGCATTGCTTGTCCGAGCGGAAAGTTTGGGAGCGGTCCGCGGCGCGGATGGTCTGCACGCTGGAGGCGGTAGCTGCGGTCTCGATCAGATCCTGCAGGGCGAGGCCAAAAGCGCTGGCGATGCGGTAGGTGACGCTCAGGGTGGGGTTGGCGCGTTCGCGCTCGATCTCGCTCAGCATGGATCGGCTTACGCCGCTGGCCGCCGCCAGTTCCTCCAAGGACCAGCCCCGGTCGCCGCGCAGCTTTTTGACACGGCGGCCCAGGTTCTCGTTGATGGAGTCCGCCACGGCTTTGGCGGGTTTGGCTTTCCTGATCTTCGCGGTGGGCATAGTTTCCAAAATACTGGAAATGATTCTTGCAAAGGGAATGCTCCCGTCAATGCTTTCTTTGACGCATGACCGTTCCTGCCTCCATCGAATTCATCGCCGTGGGCGTGAGCGCGCTGACCGGCGTGCTGGCGGCGCGGGGCCGGGATATAGACCTCTTCGGCGTACTGGTGCTGGCGGTGGTGACGGCTTTCGGCGGAGGAACGCTGCGCGACCTCATGGTGGGAGACACACCGGTTTTCTGGCTGCGGAGCTCCGCCTACCTCTACACCGGGCTGGGAGTAGGCCTGGTTTCGTTCTATGCCTTTCGCAAGCGCGGGCCGCATGCCTTGGTGCTCGCGGTGGCGGATGCCTTCGCGTTGGCGCTTTTCAATGTCGTGGGCGCGCGCAAGGGTCTGGCGCTGGGCTTTGACAGCAGCGTGGCGGTGCTGCTGGGGATCGTCACCGGGGTGGCGGGAGGTATTCTGCGGGATGTGCTGGTGGGGCAGGTGCCAGTGGTATTCCGGCCCACCACGCCGCTCTATGCCACGGCGGCGGCGGCGGGAGGATTGGTCTATGCGGCGCTGCTGCGCAGCGCGCACTGGAGTACCGACGTGGCGGAGTTTTGCGGGGTCGCCGTGTGTCTCATGCTGCGGCTTGGGGCGCTGCGCTTTCAACTCAGGCTGCCTGCCTTTGACCCGGCTGCGGAATCGCCCCGCGACTCCTGAGCTGTCCAATATATCGGAAATATTTCTTGCGGTTCATTGGAACCATCTCCAATATATCGAACGATCTTCTGATATCGCGACCTCATGAAAGCCCTCGTCAAAGCCAAAGCGGAGCCCGGCCTGTGGCTCCAGGACGTGCCTGAACCCGGAACCGGCGTCAACGACGTCCTGATCAAGGTCCACAAGACCGGCATCTGCGGCACGGACCTGCATATCTGGAACTGGGATGCGTGGGCACAAAAAACCATCCGCGTGCCCATGGTGGTGGGGCATGAGTTTGTGGGCGAAGTCGTGGAGGTGGGTGCGAACGTGACGGACTTCCATCCCGGGGAAATCGTGAGCGCGGAAGGGCATGTGGTCTGTGGCCGATGTCGCAATTGCCTCGCGGGCCGCCGCCATCTTTGCAAGGACACCAGCGGCATCGGAGTAAATCGTACCGGCGCCTTCGCCGAGTACATCAGCGTGCCCATGTCGAACGTGTGGCATCATCGCCCCGGCGTGGATGAGGACGTCGCTTCCATCTTCGACCCCTTTGGCAACGCGGTGCACACCGCCCTGGCTTTTGACGTGCTGGGTGAAGACGTGCTGATCACGGGCGCGGGTCCCATCGGCATCATGGCGGTGGCGATTGTGAAGCACGCCGGCGCGCGGCACGTGGTCATCACGGATGTGAATGAGTATCGCCTCGATCTCGCGAAGAAAATGGGCGCGGACGTGGCGCTCAACGTGGCGAACGGCGCCTCGCTCGCGGAGGTGCAGAAGAGCCTGGATATGCGCGAAGGCTTCGACGTGGGTCTGGAGATGAGCGGCAACGCAGACGCCTTCCGTAGCATGGTGGACAACATGTGTCACGGTGGAAAAATCGCCATGCTGGGCATTCCCTCCACGCCCATGGCCATCGACTGGAACAAGGTAATCTTCAACATGCTCACCCTGCACGGCATTTATGGCCGCGAAATGTACGAGACCTGGTACAAGATGACCGTGATGCTGGAGAGCGGGCTGGATATCAAGCCCGTCATCACGCATCGCTTCGGCGCGGACGAATTCGAAAAGGGATTTGCCGTGATGAAATCCGGCCAATGCGGCAAGGTGGTGTTGGATTGGTCAGTGTTTGACCGAAAGTGATTCACGCGAGGAGACCCCATGAACGATTCCTTCACCCAGCTTCTCCAGCGGCAGCTTGCGGAGATCCGCGCAGCCGGAACTTACAAAAAGGAGCGCGTGCTCACCACGCCGCAGCACGCGCACATTCGCGCCAATGGCGGCGACTGCGTGCTGAACCTCTGCGCGAACAATTACCTCGGCCTCGCCCAGGACCCGCGCGTGCGCCGCGCCGCGCATGATGCGCTGGAGCACTACGGCTATGGCATGGCCAGCGTGCGCTTCATCTGCGGCACGCAGACCGTGCACAAGCAGCTCGAGGCGAAGCTCAGCGAATTCCTCGGCACGGATGACACCATTCTCTATTCCTCGTGTTTTGACGCGAACGGCGGCCTCTTTGAAACGTTGCTGGGTCCGGAAGACGCAGTGATCAGCGATGAGCTGAACCACGCCAGCATCATCGATGGCATCCGCCTCTGCAAAGCGCAGCGGCATCGCTACAAGAACCGCGACATGGCGGAGCTGGAAGCACGGCTGCGCGAAACAGCAGGTGCGCGTTTTCGGCTCATCGCCACGGACGGCGTCTTTTCCATGGATGGCCACATCGCGCCGCTGAAAAAGATTTGCGATCTGGCTGACCAATACAACTCGCTGGTAATGGTGGACGATTCCCATGCGGTGGGCTTCATGGGCAAACAGGGCCGCGGCACGCACGAGCACTGCGATGTCATGGGCCGGGTGGACATTCTCACCGGCACGCTGGGCAAAGCCCTGGGCGGTGCGAGCGGCGGCTACACGAGTGGACGAAAGGAAATCATCGAATACCTGCGCCAGCGCTCGCGGCCTTACCTATTTTCCAACACCTTGGCGCCGATGATCGCAGGCGCATCGCTGTCGGTGCTCGATCTTCTCAGCCAATCGACCCAACTACGCGACCGGCTCGAGACAAATACGAAATTCTTTCGCGAAGCGATGACAGAGGCGGGCTTCAACATCGTGCCGGGCGAGCATCCCATTGTGCCCATCATGCTGGGCGAGGCGGAGTTGGCCACGCGCTTTGCGGATGCCATGCTGAAGCGCGGCGTGTATGTCATCGGCTTCAGCTACCCCGTGGTGTCGCTGGGCAAGGCGCGCATCCGAGTGCAGATGAGCGCCGCGCACTCTCGCGAGGACCTGGAGACTGCGGTGAAGGCGTTCATCGAGGTGAAAAAAGAACTGGCTGTCTGACGTCCATGAGCCTTTCCGTTTTGGAGTTGTACACCATTGGCATCGGGCCAAGCAGTTCGCATACAGTAGGCCCTATGCGCGCGGGCAACCAGTTTGCGGTGGAACTCAAGGCCACCGGCCACCTCGCCATGACGGCGCGTGTGGAAGCACATCTCTACGGCTCCCTGGCCTTGACCGGCAAAGGGCACGGCACGGACAAGGCCGTGCTCTTGGGCCTCGAAGGAGAAACGCCGGAGGCTGTCGCGGTGGACGATATTCCAAAAAAGTTGGAGGCGATCCGGGAAAGACAGAGCCTGCGGCTGGGAGGCGGGCGCGAAATCGGGTTTGACGAGAAAACTGATCTCGTGTTTCATCGCACCGAGGCCTTGCCTCTGCATCCGAATGGGCTGCGCTTTGTGGCCCGGGCTGCGGATGGCACGAAGCTTCTGACGCGCGTTTGCTATTCGATCGGCGGTGGCTTTGTCGTCAGCGAAGCAGCGGCGCGCCAGGATCACCTGAATGAGGATCATCGCGAGCTGCCGTATCCCTACCGCACAGGTGCGGACCTGTTGCGGATGGGACGGGAGAGCGGGCTGAGCATCGGCGAAATGACCCTGCGCAACGAGGGCGCCTGGCGCTCTGAGGCGGAGACGCGGGCGGCGCTGCTTCAAGTGTGGCGGGCCATGCAGGCGTGCGTGGAACGCGGCTGCCGGAGCGATGGTATTTTGCCAGGTGGTCTGAAAGTACCGCGCCGCGCTCCCGCCTTGTATCGGGAACTTTCCGCGCATCCCGAGGCGGCCTTGCAGGATCCTTTGAGTGCGCTCGATTGGGTGAGCCTTTGGGCCATCGCGGTGAATGAAGAAAATGCCGCCGGTGGCAGGGTGGTCACGGCGCCTACGAATGGGGCGGCGGGCATCCTTCCTGCCGTGCTCCACTATTTGGTGCAGGTGCGGCACGTGGCGGATGAGGATCATGTGGTGCGCTTTCTTCTCACAGCCGGCGCCATCGCCATTCTCTACAAACTGAATGCCTCCATCTCCGGCGCCGAGGTAGGATGTCAGGGAGAGGTGGGCGTGGCCTGCTCCATGGCCGCGGCCGCCCTGTGTGAAGCGCTTGACGGGACGGTGCCACAGGTGGAGAACGCCGCGGAGATCGGCATGGAACACAATCTCGGCCTTACCTGCGATCCCATTGGCGGCCTCGTGCAGGTGCCCTGCATCGAGCGCAATGCCATGGGTGCGGTCAAGGCCATCAACGCGGCGCGCCTTGCGTTACGTGGTGATGGCACCCACCGCGTGTCGTTGGATAAGGTCATTGCCACCATGCGTCAGACCGGCGCGGACATGAGCACGAAGTACAAGGAAACCTCCCGCGGCGGTCTCGCGGTGAATGTCACCGAGTGCTGAATACATTTAGACCTATCCCTATGAAACGCCGAGCCCTCCTCCCACTCCTCCCCGCGCTCGTGGCCTGCGCGTGCTTCGCTGAAACGCCGAAGTTCGCCGTCGAAACGGATGTCACCGCCGCGCCGGAGTGCCAGGCCTTCGCGGAGAAGGCCAAAGGTCTCTGCGAAGAATGGTATCCGAAGATCAACGAAATCCTCTTTGGCAAGGATCGGTCCCTGCCCGCCGCGAAGGTGCGGCTCGTTTTTGAACCCATGAAGGGAGTCGCTCACACCTCCAACGCGGTGATTCACATCTCGGTGGAGTGGGTGACAATAAAGAAGCCGGATGACCATGGCATGGTTATCCACGAGCTCACCCACGTGGTGCAGGACTACCAAAACAAGGTGAAGGGAGGCGACGGCTGGCTGACGGAAGGCATCGCCGACTACATCCGGCACAAGTATTTTGAGAAGGACATCGAGAAGCTGCGCATCAATCCGGACAAAAGCAGCTACCGTCAGGGCTACACCACGGCAGCGGCGTTTCTGAATTGGCTGGAAGCGAACAAGTGCCCCGACCTTGTGCACAAGCTCAACACCGCGCTGCACGACGGCACGTACTCTTCTATGATGTTTGAAAAGAACTGCGGCGTGCCTTTGGACGATCTGTGGAAGGCCTTTGCGGATGTCCAGAAAGGCGCCCGCTGACTTGACCGGAAGAGGTTGCTTATGAGCGACGATCTGATTGAAAAAGCCGTCGCCCTCGCCCGCGGGTTGCAGGAGCGCGCCGTGGAACTTCAGACCTCCGCGGAGCGAAAGCAGCAGGCGGAACTGGACCGCATGCTCCAGACGCCAGAGGACAAGGCGACGCTTGTTCAGCTCACCGACCAGGCGTTTCGCTCCGAGCGCGCGGTTCGGGTGGCGGAACAGTTCACGCACATTCTCGAAGTGCAGGGCATCCCGCGGTTCTTCAGCCCGCTGGACCGCGTGATGCTGCGGGGTTTCCAGACCTTTGGCGAACTGGCGCCTGGTTTGTCGGTCCCCTTGGTGAAGGAACATATGCGCCACGAGACGGCCAACGTGGTGCTGCCTGCAGAGCAGGAACTGTTGTCAGAACATCTCAGCGCGCGTGCCGCGGACGGGGTGCGCATGAATTTGAATTTCCTCGGCGAGGCGCTGCTGGGGGAGGAAGAGGCGGCGCACCGGTTGGAGAAATATCTCGCCGCCCTCCAGATGCCGGAAGTGGAGGTGCTCTCCGTGAAGATCAGCACCCTCTACTCGCAGATCTCGCCCATCGCGCGGGAGCACACGTTGAGGGTGCTCTGCGACCGGCTGGAGCTGCTTTACCGTGAAGCGGCGCACATGCGCTTCAAGCGCGCCGATGGGACAGTGGCGCCGAAGTTCGTGTACCTCGACATGGAGGAATACCGGGACCTCTCTCTCACCGCGGAGGCATTCATGCGGACGCTGGACCGGCGTGGGCTGGAGAAGGTGAGCGCGGGCATCGCCCTTCAGGCCTATATTCCAGATTCCACGAGAGTGCAGCGGACCATCAATGAATGGGCGCGGAAGCGGCTGACCCAGGGCGGCGCGCCGGTGACGATCCGCATCGTGAAAGGCGCGAACATGGAGATGGAGCGGGTAGAAGCCTCGCAGCGCGACTGGCCCCAGGCGCCCTTCAAGACGAAACGGGAAACGGATGCGAACTACAAACGCATGTTGCAGATGGCGATGCGGCCGGAGAATCTCGCGGCGCTGCGCATCGGTGTGGCTTCACACAATCTCTTTGATCTCGCTTACGGCTTGGTGCTGGCGGCGCAGGCTGGAGCAGGGGACCACGTACAGTTTGAAATGCTGGAGGGCATGGCGAATCATCAGCGGCGGGCGCTCGTGGAACGCACCAAAAATCTGCTGCTCTACGCGCCGGCATGCCGCCGTGAAGAATTTCTCAACGCCATCGGCTACCTCATTCGTAGGCTCGATGAAAACACCGGCCCGGAGAATTTCCTCAGCCACGCCTTCAAGCTTCACGCCGGATCGCCGGAGTGGGAACTGCTGGAGAAAGGGTTTCGCGCAGCATTTGCCATTGAAGTAAGCGATGCGCCGCGCCGAACCCAGGATCGGACTTCGGAAGATTTCGCGGTACCAAAGCCGGAAATGAACTGGCACGAGTTCGTAAACGAACCGGACACGGATTGGTCGTTGCCGCAGAACTCGAGATGGGCAGAAACTTTGGTGACGGAGCGGAGTGCGGGGATTGAAATCATCCCTCTGGTGATCGAGGGAAATGAAATTCGTAGGAGCCGACGTGAGGAGGCTCTAACTAAAATCGTGCCCGCTGAGTCTGAAGATTTGAGCCTCCTTACGTCGGCTCCTACACAATCAGAGACGAAGGAATGCCACGATCCATCACGGCCCGGTGTGGTGCTTTGCCGCTATGAGGAAGCCGCCGAAGTCGACATCGAGCAGGCCGTAGCCTGTGCCAAAGCAGACCCCGACGGCTGGCGCGCCATGAGCGCGAGGGATCGAAGCACCATCCTTGGCCAGGTGGCCATGGAACTGCGCAAAGCCAGAGGCACGCTGATGCGTGCTGCGCTGATGAATGGTGGGAAAACCTTGGCAGAAAGCGATCCGGAAGTTTCCGAAGCCATCGATTTCTTGGAATTCTACCGCAGTTCGGCCCGGGAGTTCTTCGAACTAAAAACCGTGCATGCGGAGGGGCGCGGCGTGGTGGCCGTCGTGCCGCCTTGGAATTTTCCCATCGCGATTCCCTGCGGCGGTGTGGCCGCCGCACTGGCCGCGGGGAACACCGTGATCCTCAAACCCGCTTCCGACGCCGTGCTCATCGCTTGGGAGCTTTGCCAATGTTTCTGGCGCGGAGGCGTTTCCAGGAACACGCTCCAGTTTGTCCCATGCAGCGGCAGCGGCGCGGGTGCAAAACTCGTGAGCCACCCGGAGGTGGATGCGGTCATTCTCACCGGCGGCACGGAGACCGCCCAGCGCATGCTGCAGAGGAAGCCGCACCTGCGCCTCTTCGCGGAGACCGGCGGCAAGAACGCCACCATCGTGACGGCGCTCAGCGACCGCGAGTTGGCGATCAAGCATGTTATCCATTCCGCGTTCAGCCACAGCGGCCAAAAATGCTCTGCCACCTCGCTGCTGCTGCTGGAGCGCGAGGTTTACGAAGACACGGATTTCAAGCGCATGCTGGCGGATGCGGTGCGCAGCATGATCGTGGGCGGTGCGTGGGAACTGCCCACGCGCATGGGCCCGCTCATTCGCCCGCCGGGCGATGAACTGGAGAAAGCACTCAAGACGCTGGAGGAAGGCGAGTCATGGCTGCTGATGCCACATCAAATGGGAGGCAATCCACATCTCTGGTCGCCCGGCATCAAGTGGGGCATGCGACGCGGCAGCGTGACGCACCGCACGGAGTTCTTCGGTCCTGTGCTCGCTGTATTGCCATTCGATTCGCTGGAGGAGGCAATCGATATTGTAAACGAAACCGGCTACGGCCTCACCAGCGGCATCCACAGTCTCGATGAACGCGAGATCGAACTCTGGAAATCCCGCATCCACGCCGGCAATCTCTACATCAATCGCAGCACCGTGGGCGCCATCGTCCTGCGCCAGCCCTTCGGCGGCATTGGCAAGTCCAGCTTCGGCCCCGGCATGAAGGCCGGCGGTCCAAACTACGTGGCGCAGTTCATGAAGTTCGCCGGGCAGAGCCAAACCGAAGAGGCGATCGACAGCTATGAGCGCTGGTGGCGCGAGGAATTCAGCAAAGAACACGACCATTTCCGGCTGCTGGGGCAGGATAACCTTCGGCGCTATTCACCTTTTGAAGCCGTCCGCGTGCGTTTGTCTCCCGAGGACTCCGATTTTGAGATTCAGGCTCGCGCCGCTGCCGCCGGCGTGACAGGGGCGCTCGTCATCGTGAGTGCTCCTCCGGGTTTGAAAAGCCGGGCGGCCTGTGTTCCTCCAGGAGCAGAAGTTGTCGAGGAAAGTGATGAGGACCTTGTATCGCGTATCTCCAAGATGTCCGCGCACACGACAGAGCGCATCCGCTACGCGTCAGCGGATCGCGTGCCGGAGTTGGTGCGCCTCGCCGCGACTAGGGCGGGCGTTTATCTCGCAGATGAGCCGGTGCTTGCCGAAGGGCGCATCGAACTGCTGTGGTATTTGCGCGAGCAGAGCGTGAGCCACGACTATCATCGCTACGGCAATCTCGGTGCGCGGGCAGGGGAGAAGCGGAAGGACCCGGAATAAAGCGGTCTTTTCTTCTGGGTGCGGATGAGCCGCCAGGAATGCAGGCGATGCGTCTCGCTTTGCTTCACTGGCCAAACGTCCGAGTGCACCGCTTCGTCTGTCATGAACATTTCATCGTGGGACTTTGCGGCGTGAGACGAAGCGAGGACGCATCGCCTACTTTGCCGTCGCTTCGACGCGGACCTTGGAGAATGGGTTACACCAAAATCTGCCGTATCACATTCCCGTGCACGTCTGTGAGACGACGATTGGTGCCGTTGTGATAGTAAGTTACCTTGGTGTGATCCAGGCCCAGCAGGTACAACACCGTGGCGTAGAAATCATACGCGCTGGCAACATCCTTCACAGAGCGACGGCCCACGTCGTCGGTAGCGCCGTAGCTCACGCCGCCCTTCACCCCCGCGCCCATCATCCAGCAGGTGAAGCCATCCGGATTGTGATCGCGCCCCGTGGTGACCGCCTGGCGGGTTGGCATGCGGCCAAATTCCGTGGTCCACAAAATCAGGGTGTCGTTGAGCATGCCGCGCTGCTTCAGATCCGTGAGCAGGGCCGCGGTGGGCTGATCGAGAATCGGGATGTGGCGTTCATAGTCGGACTTCAGCGTGCGGTGTGCGTCCCAGTTCAGCAGGCCGTCCACCGCGGAGGCGCGGGAGGCACAGTAGAGGCTCACGTAGCGCACACCCTTCTCCAGGAAGCGGCGCGCCAGCAGGCAATTGCGCGCATACGCAGCCTTGAGCGGGTTCGCATCTTCCGTGCCGTAGAGCTTGCGCACGTGATCCGGCTCCTGCGAAAGATCGGATACTTCCGGCGCGGCGAGTTGCATGCGCGCGGCGAGCTCGTAAGCGGCGATGCGCGCACGCAGTTCTCCTTCGCCGGGATGCTGCGCCGCGTGCTCCTCATCCATGAATTTCAGCAAATCACGCGTGTCCTTTTCCTCGACCGCGCTGATGGAATCCGGGCGCGCCAGATTGCGCAGCGGCTGCTGGGCGTTCATGGCCACGGCCTGATGCTGCGCGGGCAGGAAGCCGTTGCTCCAGTTTGCCTTTCCATTCGGCGGTTCGCCACGCACGTCCTGGATGGCGATGTAAGTGGGCAGGTTGTCGTTGAGACTGCCGAGCGCGTAGCTCGTCCAGGCTCCCGCGCTGGGATAGCCCTCGCGCGTAAAGCAGGAATTCATGAACACACATCCCGGCCCATGGGTGTTGGAGCGGGAGGTCATGGAATGGATGAACGCGATGTCATCCACGTGCTCCGAGAGATGCGGCAGCATCGAGGAAATCATCTTGCCGCTCTGGCCCGCCGGACGGAAGGGCCACGGCGATTTCATGAGCGGTCCGTTCTTTCCCTGAAAGCTCACCGTCTGCTCGCCGCTGGGCGGAGGCTGGCCGTCGAGCTTGATGAGGTCCGGCTTGTAGTCCCAGAGATCGAGGTGCGATGCGCCGCCCGGGCAGAAAATTTGCAGCACCTGCTTTGCCTTGGGTGCGAACTGCGGTTTGCCGGGCTTCCACTTTTCCGCATCCGCGCTGAACAGATCGTCCGAGAGCAGCCGCGTCAACGCCACGCCGGCGAAGCCGGTGGTCATGCGCGAAAGGAAGGCACGCCGTGCGAGATGAAGGGAGTCCGCATTCATGGGAGATAGATCAGTTCGTTCGTGTTCAGCACCGCGCGGCAGAGCGCGGGCAGGCCGTGGGATTGAATGACACGCAGGCAGGCTGCGTTTTCCCTGGCCGAAGGCTTCCGCTGGAAGCAAAGAGCGTACACGCGCTCCACTTGGGCCTCGGCATCGCCCGCGCTGCTTTCGCGTGTCACGCGATCCGCGAGCGCGTGGGCCATGTCGAGCGTGAAGCTTGTGTTGAGCAGCGTGAGCGTTTGCAGTGGTGTGGTGGTGTGGCTGCGCCTCGGCTCGGCGGAGGAGTTGTCCGGCAGGTCGAAGTCGGAGAGCAGATCCACCACGGAGGCGCGCGCATTTTGATGATACACTGCACGGCGATAGGTCTCCGGCCCGAAATGATCGAGCGGCACGAAGGTGGAGACGTTGTCGTTCTTGTATTCGTAGAGCCGGTAGCTCGGGCCGCCCATGTGGGGATCAAGCTGGCCCGCGATGCTGAGCATGGTGTCGCGAATTTCTTCGGCGGCGAGACGGCGCGGCGGAAAGCGCCAGAGCAGTCGCGCGTCTTTGTCCATCGAAGCGCCATCGGCACGGGAGGCGGCGGACTGGCGATAAGTTTGCGAGAGACAAATCTCACGCTGCAGTGCTTTCAAACGCCAGCCGTTTCCGAGAAGCCGCGTGGCCAGCCAGTCGAGCAGTTCCGGATGCGAAGGCAGGCTGCCGAGAAATCCGAAATCGCTGGGCGTGTCCACCAGGCCGGTGCCGAAGTGGTAGTGCCAGAGACGATTCGCCAGCACGCGTGGCGTGAGGGGATTGTCCGGGTGCACGATCCACTGGGCGAGCGCAAGACGGCGGTCCACTTCCGGGGCATTCACCGGAAGCTCATAGGGCTTCGTCACCTGATCGAGCACGGCAAGGCTCGCGGGCTTCACTTCGTCGCCGGGCTTCTGTGGATCACCGCCCTTGAAGACCACGGTGTGCGTGGCCGGCTGGTCAAACTTGCCGATCCATGCCAGAGGCAGCGGAGGAATTTTGGCGAGCTCCGCATTGACCTGCGCGATCTGTTTGTTAAGCACGGTGAGCTTGGCACGCTCCTCAGCGGGGGCGGCACGCAGGCGGCGCTCGCGTTTGAGCGCGTCATTGAAAGGCTCGCGGTCGAAGGAGTCCGCCACCTTGCGCCATTGCTTTCCATCTTCGGAGACCTGGATTTCATATTCGGCGACGCAGGGTCCTTGCCCGGAAATGGGTTGGTCGGAATTGGATGTGCGATCGTGGGAAAACACCACGTGGTCGACCACCTCCGGCTGGCGAAACTCGATGGTGAGTTCCGCTGGTGTGCCCGCGATCCAGCGCGAGCCAAATTTGCCGTCGTTCACATGATGCACACCGTAGGCGCCCTCGAAATCTTTGGCCCTGCGCCCTTGGGCTCCGGTGGCTTTTCCCCCGAGACTGGCAAGGGCGACATCGCGCGGCGCGGCCTCCGCGGTCCACGCTTCGAATTCATCGATGCGCGCGTTGCTGCCGGACACCGGCGAATCCGAAGTGGCAAGCATGATGAGCTTGATGAACTTTGCTTTCGTGGGCGTGAAGCGCTCTTCCGTAAGACGCGCGCTCGGCGCAGGGCGCAGCTTCTGGTCCTGCGGCGTGGGCCGATCCACCATGTTCGTTTCCAGAATCTGTTTCTCCTTTTCCAATTTGCCGAGGCGTCCATTAAGAGGAGCGACCGCCGCGCGACGCCGCTCTTTTTCTTCTCGGGTCGCCAGAGTTCCTTCGCCGTTGCTGACGCCCTCAAAGGCGCAGCGCAGCCGGTAGTAGTCCGCTTGCGGAATGGGGTCGAACTTGTGGTCGTGGCAATGCGCGCAGTTCACAGAGAGACCAAGGAACGCGGTGCCCGTCGCCGTGATCATGTCGTCGAGCGTGGCCGCGCGGATGTTCGCCTTCGCCACGGGATCGCCGTTGCCAACGTCATCATAAGGCCCGATGGCGAGAAACGTGGTACCCACTTCCACGTCGGGTTGGTCCTTGCCCACCGCGTCGCCCGCCAGATGCTCGATGATGAAGCGGTCGAAGGGCTTGTCCTCGTTGAACGAGCGGATCACGTAGTCGCGGAAGGGCCAGGCATTGTCGATGATGAGATTTCGCTCAAAGCCGCGGCTCTCGCCAAAGCGCACCACGTCCAGCCAATGCCGTCCCCATTGCTCGCCGTAGTGCGGCGAAGCGAGGAGGCGGTCCACGAGTTTCTCGATCGCGCGCTCCGCCTGCGGCGTGGTCAGGTCTCCCGGCGCGCATTCCCGCACAAACGCTGCGGTTTCCTCCGGCGTGGGTGGCAGACCGATAAGGTCATAACTGACGCGGCGGATGAACTCGCGCGGATTCGCGGCTGGATTCGGCGCGAGATTTTTCTGCGCGAGCTTGGCAAAAACAAATCGGTCGATGGGACTGTGCGACCAGGCTTCAGGCAAGTTTGGCGATGCAGGTGGTGTCGGGTGGGAGAGTTTCTTCAGCGACCACCAGTTCTTGTCCCCCTTGGAGCTCTCCTTAAGCACGATTTCCTTCGGCCACGGCGCGCCGGAGCTGATCCAGCGGCGAATTTTTTCCACGTCTTCTGTCGCGAGTGCCGCCTTCTTCTTCGGCATATCAGGGCGATCATCGCCCGCCTGTACCATGAGCCTGGTGTAGAGCGGCGAATCCTCCGGACGCCAGGGCACCAGCGCAGCGCCGTTCTCGCCACCTTTCAGCGCGTCGGCGAGCGTCTCCAGGTTGAGGTCGCCTTTGTGGGTGTTGGCGTTGTGGCACTCGGCGCAATTTTTCACCAGGAGCGGTGCGACCTGCTCGTGAAAAAACTTAAGGTCCTCCGGCCCCGCCGCGAAGGCGGGAGAAATGAAGACGATGGCACTGATGCCTGTGACGAAAATTTTCATGACTGGCGCTAGTTTTTGGCCAACGCGCGCGCGCGCGGCTTTTTGGAAACCGGGTCCAGCCCCAGGTGCTGCCGTGCGGTGATGATGTGTTCCAGCATCGCCTTGGCGGCGGCGCCGGGATCGCGGGTGGCAATCGCCTCCATGATTTCCGCGTGCTGGCGCACCGCCGTTTCCGGTGACACGCGGTCATAGCCATGCGTGAGGCTGTCCTGCAAAAGGTCGGAGAGGGAATGCAGCACCAGCATCGCCACTTCGTTGCGGCTCGCGCGGGCGATGGCGCGGTGGAATTCCATGTCCGCGAGAATGGTCTCATCACGGTCCGCGGCGCTGGCGAGGCGCTGGTGATGGGAGCGCAGCAGGAGAATGTCAGCGTCCGTAGCGCGCTCAGCGGCGAGCCGGGCCAGTTCGGGTTCAATGATGAGGCGCACCTCGATGAGCTTGCGAAGGCGGTCCTTGCTGTTGGGCAGCAAAAGGGTCAGCGAGCCGCTGAGCGGCGCGTGCAGGCGGTCCACGATCTGGATGCCGATGCCGTGCCGCACCTCCAGCAGACCTTGGAGTTCCAGCCGCTTGGTGGCCTCGCGCACCACAGTACGGCTCACGCCCAGCATCTCCGCCAGCTTGCGCTCCGGCGGCAGGCGGCGGTTGCCGGAAGAGGCGCGCTGGCGCGCGGTGTGGGCCAGCCGTCGGCTGACTTCCTCCACGAGGGAGGCGGGGCGTTGCAGGGCAGAAAAGGTCATTGGTAGGAGGTCATACCACTGGTGACAGGGAGTGAACGCGCCGTCACTTTTTTTCTTTCGAGGACCCACGAAAAATCCTCGTGTCGGCGGCTGGATTTCCTTCAAGCCTTTTCCCCGATTACCCAAACAGTTCCCGCACCGCCACGCCCTTCCCGTCTTCCGTCACGTAAAACGGCCGCTGCTCGACTTCGAAACTTGTCTTCGGGCTGATGCCCATGGCGGTCATGATCGTGGCGTGCAGGTCGGCGATACTCACGGGATTTTTCACGGCAACAAGTGGCCTCTCGTCCGCCGTGGCGCCATGGAGGAATCCCTTCTTCATGCCGCCGCCGAACATCAACACGGACGTGCCGCCGGTGAAATGCCGGTGCTGGCCGTAGTGCTTCATCTCCTGAATGGTGTCCACCTTGAAGGTGGTCTGGTCGTTTGCGGTAGAACCCGGCTTGCCCTCCATAATCATGTCGCGGCTGAATTCACTGGCGATGACCACCAGCGTGCGATCCAGCAAACCGCGCTTTTCCAAATCCAAAATCAGTTGAGCCACCGGCACATCGATCTCCGTGTGCATGCGCTCCATGGTCGTGTGGCCGTTGGCATGCGTGTCGAAATTCAAAAAGGGCACGTACTCCGTGGTGACCTCCACGAAGCGCGCTCCTGACTCCACGAGACGGCGCGCCAGCAAACATCCCTGCCCGAAGCGGCTCGTGTTATATTTCGCATAGTTCTCCTTGGGCTCCAGCGCGATGTCGAAGGCATTGCGTTCCTTGGAGCTGAGGAGGCGATAAGCATTGTCCATGGAGCGCAGCATGGACTCCTGCTGGTAGTCGCTCATCAGGTCGCGATGCGGATTGCTGTCGAGCAGCTTGCGGAAAAGCTTCTCCCGATTCTCAAAACGTCCCGGCTCCATGCCCTTCGGCGGGCGCACCGCCTGCGCCGCTTCCTCGGGGTAGGGGAGATTCATCGGGCCGTGCTCGTTGCCAAAGAATCCGCCGGTGGTGAAAGCCTTCACTTCTTCGGATTCGCCCACGCCCTCGAGACGCTGCCCGATGTTAATGAAAGCGGGCATTACCGGATTACGCGGGCCCAGCACCTTCGACATCCACGCGCCGAGATGCGGCGCGGCCACGGTCTGCGGCGGCACGTAGCCGGTGTGCCAGTGAAACTGATGGCGCGAGTGCAGGATGCTGCCGAGGTCCGCCTGGTAATGCGAGCGGATCAGCGTGGCGCGATCCATGACCGAGGCGATATTCTCCAGGCCCTGGCAGATTTTGATGTTGTCCACCGCCGTGTCGATGGCGGGGAAAGTGCTGAGAATGTCCTTTACCGGCGTGCCCACCTTGAAGGGCACGTAGCGCTTCGGATCAAAAGTATCCGGCGCGGCCATGCCGCCCGCCATCCAGAGAAGAATGCACGCGTCAGCCGTGGCGCGAGGTTGCACGGGCGTTTCCACCGCGCGAAGCCGGGGCTCGCCAAGCGACCACGTGGCCGCCGCCGCCGCGGCGAGCTTCTTCACGAAGTCGCGTCGCACAAGCGCTTCAGGTTGCCGGAGATCGAAGGCGTTCATGAAATTGGCAGATGCTAAACAGTTGACTTGGGATTACCTCACCAGTTGAAACTCGGGCTGCATGCACACTGCCCACAGCATGTCCTGGATTCCCTCCTTATTTAACGTGCCGCCAAGGCCGTCCTTTGCAGCGGCGAGTTCATCCGGGGTGGGATTCCTGGACAAGGCAAAGCGGTAGAGCCACTGCGTGAAGGCGTCCGGTGAATCCCAGTGGCGCTCCGCCAGCTTCTTCGCGCCGTTTTCCAGGACGCCCGCGAGCACGGGACCGTTCGCCAAATCAATGGCTTCCAGCGTGCCGAGATCGGTGGGACGCATGCTGACAATCTGGTCGCGGTTGGGCCGGCCCAGGGTGCGCGTGAGAAAGTCGCTTTTCATGAGTGAATCGCGGGCCATGGGAATGTCGCCGCTGGTGAGTTGCGCCAGCATCGGCATCGCCTGTCCATCGATCTTCTCCGACCATGCCTGAAGCGTCGGTACCACGGTGACGGGCTTCCAATTGGTGGGCGTCGTCTTGTATTTTCCCGTGGCGGCCGGCGGCAACGTGGGGCTCCACTCCCAGGCGCTGTCGCTGCTGATGCGCTGCTCCCGACCATCTGCCATCATGATGAGCACTTCGACAAACAATCCGGCCGCATTCGGCCCATTGCCTCCGTTCTTCGCGACGACCAGCAAATCGTTTTTGCCCCGGCGCAGCACGCCATCGAGCGACACCGCATCGAGCCGCTCCCAATTCACATTGCTGCTCATTTGCCGGCCATTTACGAAAAGCGTGTATTCATTGTCGCAGGTGATGACGGCGGCGGCGCGCCGGATTTCCCTGGGGATCGTGAAATCGCGGCGCAGCGCGAGAGTCTCCCCTGCCTTCGGCAGTTTGCCGTCCGCCGCGGAGTTTCCCCAGATCCATTGCGCGTCCGGTTTCTCCGCGGCACGCGCTGCCGGCGAAAGATGAGTGCGCACCACCGCCGCATCGACCTTCGCCGGCGCGGCGGAGGTGATCTGCCACACGGCATCGACAAATTGTTCCGCCGTCATGCGCTTGGAACGCGGACCACGAAACACGTAGCCGCCCGCATCCGTGTCCTTTCCGACCACCTGAACCTGCGACTGGTAAATCTGAGAACTGCAGACCAGCGCGAGCGTGTGCTTCAAATCGTAGCCGTGCTGCGCGAAATCGGCGGCGAGGAAATCAAGCAGGTCCGCATTCCACGGTTCCGTCTGCATCGCATCCACCGGATGCACAATGCCGCGGCCCATGAGGCGGTGCCAGAGTCGATTCACCATGGTGCGGGTGAAGCGTCCATTCTGCGGATGCGTCATGAGCGCCGCGAGCTGTTTCTGCCGCGAGGCGACCGGCTGGTTGGCATCGATCTGGCCCAACTCTGGAAACAGCCACGAGGCCTTTTGGGTCCGGCCTTCCGGTTTGTCGCACCGGAAAACTTCCAGCGGCTTTTCCGCCACCACCGCCGCCAGGCCATACGCCTCATCCAGTTTCCATCGGTCAATGAAACTGTCGTGGCACGAAGCACACTTCATATTGATACCCAGAAATGTCTGGCTTACGCTTTGCGCGAACTGGATCTCCGTGGTCTGCCCCGCGCTGACGGTGCCGCGCCATTTGATGCCTTCGCTGAAGCCCGCGCTCTCCGGCGTGGGCGCGATGAGTTCGCGCGCCATCAGGTCGTACGGCTTGTTGTCCACCAGCGAGCGGTAAAGCCAGGTAGTGATCTGCTTTCGTCCACCCGTGATGAAGCCGGTGCCCGTATAGTCGTTGCGCAGCAGGTCGTTCCAAAACGTCAGCCAGTGATCCGCGTAGGCCACGTGGTTGTTCAGCAGCGCTGCAAGGAACTTCGTCCGTTTGTCCGGCGTTGCATCGGCAAGAAACTTCGCCAACGCTTCCGGCTCCGGCAGCAGGCCCACGAGATCCAGCGACGCACGGCGGATGAAGGCTTCATCGCTCAGCACGGGCGGACGCGGGAGTTTGTTCTTGGCGAGATACGCATCCACGAGTCGGTCGATCGGATTCGTCCTTCCGTCCACCACTGGGGGAAGCGGCACGACGCGCGGCTTCAGCGGCGGCTCGTAGTTCGCTTTCTTAAAGGTGAACCCCGGCTCCCAGCTCACGCCCTCGGTGATCCACCCCTTCAGCACGGCGATTTCCTCTGCGGAAACACGCGCGCCTTTCGGCGGCATCTGCTTGTCCTTGTCCGTCGTCGTGAGGGCCTCCAGAAGCGCCCCTTCATTCGGATGACCCGGCACCACCGCTTTGCCATCCTCACCGCCCTCGAGCAGGGCGGCGCGGTCGTTCATGGAAAGGCCGCCCTTCTTCTTGTTCCCCGTGTGGCACTCCGCGCAGTGCTTGCGCAGGATCGGCACCACCTGATGGGAAAAATCCACCGGCGCGGCGGGGGCGGCGGAAACCGTGAGAAAAACGAAGAGGGTCGGCAGGCTGCGCATATTTTGTCCCTTACCCAAACGGTCTCCGAGCCCCTTGTTTTCGTTCACGAATCCAGGCGGGGAAGTTTTTTGGGGGCCCGCAGGGCAGCGCCGCAAAAACATTTTGCAAATGTTTCTCAAGTCGCCTGAGTGGCGCATGCTCCCGCAAGACGAGTCGAGGCATGTGCCCACGGCAAAGGGGCAGGGGCTTTTCATGACCACGCGCTGGAGCCGCATCATCGCGGCTGGCGAGGAAGACAGCGATCGGTCGCGCCAGGCTCTGGCGGACCTTTGCCGCGACTACTGGAAGCCGCTTTACTTTTTCGCGCGACGCAAGGGCAAGTCGCCAGAAGACGCGCAGGATTTGACCCAGGGCTTCATCGCCTCGCTCCTTGAGAGCCAGACGCTCGCGCGCGCGGACAAGTCGCTGGGCCGCTTCCGTTCTTTTCTGCTCAGCTCCTTTAGCAATTATATCATCAATGAGCACCGCCAGGGCACGGCGCTGAAGCGCGGGGGCGGACGGCCCATGGTTTCGCTGGACGATCCGGGCGTGGAGGAAAGCTACGCGGCGCAGGAAACGACCACACCGGAGCTCTTGTACGACCGGAGCTGGGCGCTGGCTCTGTTGGACCGCGGCATGCAACGCCTGCGCGAAGAGTATGTGAAGGCGGCCCGCCTTCCGCTCTATGAGAAAATTCAGCCCATCGTCAGCGGCAGCGGGGGACAGGGCCATGCCCAGATCGCAGCAGAACTCGGCATGACTGAAGGCGCCGTGACCGTCTCCGTGCACCGCATGCGCAAACGCTACGGGCAACTGCTGCGCGAGGAAATCGCGGAAACCGTGGAGTCAGAGTCGGAGATTGAAAGCGAGCTGCGTCACCTCATCTCGGTAGTGTCGTGATCATCGGGCCTCCGCACAGAACGCCCGGGCCCAGCGCGCATAAAAATCTTCACCGGGCAGCGCACGGAGCTTGTTGCGCAATTCAATCCAACGCTGGGAAGGCACCGATTCCAGGCCGTTGGATGCGGTGATACGCGTGGCGGCCACCGCTTCGAGGACCTCTGGCAGCCACGCGGGCGCGGGCGTTGGAGGCTCAGGGAAATGCCAAACGAGCACGTCCTTGGAAGCGGTGCCATGGAGCACGCTCTGGCCGTCCGGACTGAAGGCGACGTGCAACCCCTGGGCATTGTAGCCGATGCCACGGCTCGTGGGATGTGGTTGCAGGATGCTCAGCGGTTCGCCAGTGCTCGCCTCCCACAAGCGGAGTCCGTCATGATCTTCCGTCACGATTCGCCGGTCATCCCGGCTGAAGGACGCGCCGCGCACGGCGGAGCTGTGCATCATCGGTTCAATGAGGGCGGCGCCGGTGGTGGCATCCCAGAGACGGGCGGTTCCGTCGCGGCAGGCGGTGAGGACCACGGTCCCGCGATGGTTGAACTCC
>Ga0265327_10001170_pt1 | contig 35598 bp, 30 predicted proteins | sample 41621metaG_FD_202089 | JGI IMG/M metagenome (GOLD analysis project Ga0265327, IMG submission 202089) | Rhizosphere microbial communities from Carex aquatilis grown in University of Washington, Seatle, WA, United States - 4-16-21 metaG | ecosystem: Host-associated > Plants > Roots > Rhizosphere...
CATGCTCGAGATGACCGAGGCCGCGCAGATCCTGCACGGTGCCACAGCCCACTCGCTGGTGCTGATGGACGAGATCGGCCGCGGCACCAGCACCTTCGACGGACTGGCCCTGGCAGCCGGCATCGCCGCCCAGCTGCATGACCGCACCCGGGCCTTCACCCTCTTCGCCACCCACTACTTCGAGCTCACCGAATTCCCGGCCGAGCACCATGGCGCGGTCAACATGCACGTGAGCGCCACCGAGGCCGGCCGCGACATCGTCTTCCTGCACGAGATGCAGCCCGGGCCGGCGAGCAAGAGCTACGGCATCCAGGTGGCGCGGCTGGCCGGCATGCCGGCGGCGGTGGTCAACCATGCGCGCCAGGCGCTGGAGGCGCTCGAATCGCAGCAGAGCCGCACCCGCGCCCAGGTCGACCTGTTCGCGCCGCCGCCGGCGGCCGAGGCGCCCCTGGCCAGCGCCGTAGAATCCGCGCTGGCCGCGTTCGACCCCGATGCGATGAGCCCCCGCGAGGCGCTCGAAGCGCTCTACACCCTCAAGAAAATCCAGGCGCGCGAACAGAGCCACGGCTGAAGCCGCGCCGTGGTCCGTTTCGTGCAAGACACGCTCATGACTTATTGCGTAGGCATCAAACTCAACGCCGGACTGGTGTTCCTGTCCGACTCCCGCACCAACGCCGGGGTCGACCACATCAGCACCTTCCGCAAGATGATCGTCTACGAGCAGCCCGGCGACCGGGTCATGGTGCTGCTGTCGGCCGGCAACCTGAGCATCTCGCAGTCGGTGCGCGAGATCCTGCAGATCGAGGAATTGCGCGAGACCCAGGAGAACGGCGAGGACAGCGCGCCGATCACCATCTGGAACGCGAAGAGCATGTTCGACGCGGCGCGGGTGCTGGGTTCGGCGGTGCGCCATGTCTACGACCGCGACGCCGAGGCGCTCAAGCATGCCGGGCTGGACTTCAACGTCTCCTTCATCTTCGGCGGCCAGGTCAAGGGCGAAGGCATGCGCCTCTTCCTGGTCTACGCGGCCGGCAACTTCATCGAGGCCACCACCGAGACGCCCTATTTCCAGGTCGGCGAATCGAAATACGGCAAGCCGGTGCTCGACCGCGTGCTGACGCCCGACACGCCGCTCGACGAGGCCGCCAAGTGCGCCCTGGTGTCGATGGATTCGACGATGAAGTCCAACCTCTCGGTCGGCCTGCCGCTGGACCTGGTGGTCTACGAGGCCAACCGCCTGGAGACCGACAAGGTGATCTGCATCGACGCCGACAACCCCTACTACCGGATGATGCACAACAGCTGGGGCCAGAAGCTGCGCGAAGTCTTCGACAGCATCGAGGACCCGGTCTGGGACGACGCGGTGACCGAGCATCCGCTGAAGATGCCGGCGGCCCGCCACAGCGCGCTGCGCAAGATCTCCACGCCCGAGGAAAAGCTCATCTGATGGCGCCGCGCGCGCTGCCGCCGGTCGTCTTCTCGCACGGCAACAGCTTCCCGGCCAGCACCTACCGGGTGATGCTCGACAGCCTGCGCAATCGCGGCTTCGAGATCGACGCCATCGAAAAATTCGGCCACGACCCGAACTACCCGGTCACCGACAACTGGCCGAACCTGGTGCGGCAGCTGGCCGACTTCACCGAGGAGCGGGTAGCAAGGCACGGCGGCCCGGTGCTGCTGGTCGGCCATTCGCTGGGCGGCTTCCTGAGCCTGATGTGCGCCGCCCAGCATCCGGCCCTCGCCTGCGGCGTGGTGCTGCTCGATTCGCCGCTGGTCGGCGGCTGGCGCGCCGGCACCATCAACCTCATGAAGCGCACGCCGTTGATGAAGAGCGTCACGCCCGGCACCATCAGCCGCAAGCGCAAGAACAGCTGGCAGGACCGCGAGGCGGTGTTCGAGCATTTCCGCGGCAAGAAGGTCTTCGCGCGCTGGGACGAACGGGTGCTGCGCGACTACATCGACCACGGCACCTTCGATGCGGAGGATTCACGCGCCCTGAGCTTCGACCGCGACGTCGAGACCGCCATCTACGAGACCATCCCGCACAACCTGGGCGCCCTGCTGCGGGCCCATCCGCTCAAGTGCAAGGCGGCCTTCATCGGGGGGCGGCAGTCGGTCGAGATGCGCCGCGTGGGCATGGCCATGACCCAGCAGGTGACCCGCGGCCGCGTGATGATGCTGGACGGCAGCCACCTCTACCCGATGGAAAAGCCGATCGCCACCGCGGCGGCGGTGGAGTCGGCGCTGCGCAACCTCCTGGGCTGACGCGCTCAGTCGGCCCAGACCACCGCACCGCTCCATGCGGTGGCCAGCACCACGATGCCGAAGGCGATGCGGTACCAGGCGAAGGGTATGAAGTTGTGGCTGCTGATGTAGCGCAGCAGCCAGCGCACGCAGAGCCAGGCGCTGATGAACGAGAACACCAGGCCGACCGCGAAGAGCGGGATGTCGGCCATCGACAGCAGTGCGCGCTCCTTGTAGAGGCTGTAGACACCAGCGCCGATCAAGGTCGGTATCGCGAGGAAGAAGGAGAATTCCGTCGCCGCCTGGCGCGACAGCCCCAGCAGCATGCCGCCGATGATGGTCGAGCCGCTGCGGCTGGTGCCCGGGATCATCGCGAAGCACTGCACCAGCCCGACCTTCAGCGCGTCCCAGGGCGTCATGTCGTCGACATGCTCGACCCGCACCGAGCCCGGCGGCCGGCGCTCGGCCCAGAGGATGATGAAGCCGCCGATGATGAAGGTGCTGGCCACCACCACCGGCGTGAACAGATGCTCCTTGATGACCTTGCCGAAGAGGAGGCCCAGCACAACCGCCGGCAGGAAGGCGATCAGCACGTTGAGCGCGAAGCGCCGCGCCTTCGGCTGGCGCGGCAGCGCGACCACGGTGGAATGGATCTTCTGCCAGAACACCAGCACCACCGCGAAGATGGCGCCGGTCTGGATCGCGATGTCGAAGACCTTGGCCTTGTCGTCGTCGAAGCCAAGCAGCGAGCCGGCGAGGATCAGGTGGCCGGTCGACGAGATCGGCAGGAATTCGGTCAGGCCCTCGACGATGCCCATGATGGCAGCCTTGACCAGCAATACAGTGTCCACGCGCGCTCCCTCGTTTGATGAGCGCCGATTATCGCGACTGCGCTGCTCAGACTCTGTTCAGGCGCCGGCGTCGCGCTCGGGTTTCGGTCGCAACGCGCCCTTGGCCCCGCGTAGCGGCACCCGGGCCGCCTGGTGCTGCAGCGGCAGACGGATGCTGAGCGCCGGCAGGTTGCTGCCCAGGGCCGGGCTGGTGCCGATGCGTCCGTCATGTGCCGCAACGATGCGGCGGCAGCTCGCCACGTTCTCGGCCAGGCTGCCCGCCGCACCGGCGGCCGGCTGGCGCATGCCGTGTTCGAAGAGCGCGGCCAGCAGCGGCTCGGGGTGGCCCCGGCCGGCATCGATGAACTCCACCAGCGCATGGCGCTCCTCGGCTGCGCTGCGCATCCGGAGCACGCCGCCGCGCGGCATCGCGTGGCAGGCGATGGCCAATACGTGGTCGAGCAGCTGGCGCAGCTCGGCGGGCCGCGCCAGCACTCCTAGCGCCGCGTTCGAGGCCTGGTGCACCAGGCCGACGCCACCGCTGCGCAGCAGCGATTCGCATTGCCTGGGCATGTCGTCGAGAAGCCGCCGCAGATCGACCAGGCTGCGCGCCTCCGATTCGAGACCGATGGCTATGCCCGCATGGGCAGCCCGCCGGGCATGCCGCGCGCGCAACGCCTTCCGCTGATCGTCGGGCGGCGCCTCGAGGTGGAGGTTCAGCTTGCGCCAGAACAGCGTCATCAGCACCAGGGCGACCAGCGTGACCGCGAGGTTGAAGGAGAGGTTCATTGGCTGGATGCTCCCATGCCGGGCATCGCGGCACTGACCGGCGGCGGCGCCTGCTCGGCGTCGTGCTGCAGCGCATCGGCCTGCCAGCCGCCGCCGAGCGCCTGGATCAGCGCCACCGCATTGGTCAGCTGCGTCGCCGACAGCTGCGACAGCGTCTGGCGGGCATTGAGCGCGGCGGCCTGGGCGATGATCACGTCGGTGTAGGCCACCTGCCCTTCCTTGTACTGGTTGAGCAGCTGCGTCTCGGTGAGGTCGGCGGCGCGCGAGGCCTCGCGGCGGAACTCGGCCTGGCCGGTCAGCGATTTCGCCTGCACCAACTGGTCCTCCACGCCCTGGAAGGCGCTCAGCACCGTCTGCCGGTATTGGGCGACGGCCTGGTTGCGCTGGGCTTCGGCGCCCTGCACGCGCGCCTTGGTGGCGCCGGCGTCGAACAGGGTCTGCGTCGCCGAAAGCCCGAGGGACCAGAGCACCGCCGAGGCATCGAACAGGTCGGCGGTGCGGGCGGCCGCCGTGCCGTAGGCCGCGCTGAGGGTGAAGTTCGGGTAGTAGCCGGCGGTCTGCACGCCGATCTGCGCATTGGCCGATGCCACCGCGCGCTCCGCCGCCGCGATGTCGGGCCGACGCTGCAGCAGGCCGGAGGGCACGCCGATCGGCACCGCCGGCACGCGGCCCTGCCAGTCGGCCATCGGCGCCAGCGCGAAGTCGGCCGGCGCCTTGCCGATCAGCACCGCGATCGCATGCTCGTAGAGCGGCCGCTGGCCCTGCACCGACACCAGGTTGGCCTGGGTGCTGGCCAGCTGCGTCTGCGCCTGCAGCACGTCGGTCTTGGCGGCGATGCCGGCGTCGTAGGTGTTCTGCGTGATCTTGAGCGCACGCTGGTAGGCCTCGACCGCCTGCTGCAGCAGCCGGATCTGGTTGTCGGCGTCGCGCAGCAGGAAGTAGTTGGTCGCGACCGCGCCCTGGGCCGAGAGCCTGGCCGCGGCCAGGCTGGCGTCGCTGGCCTGGGCGCTGGCCTGTGCACCTTCGACCCCTCGCCGCAGCTGGCCCCAGATGTCGGGCTCCCAGCTGGCCTGCAGGCCCAGCGCCGCCGCGTTGAAGCTGCCGCCGTTCGACGCGCCGCCGATGCGCCGCTCGCTGCCGTTGAGGCCGAGCGTCGGGAAGACCGAGGCCCGCTGCTGGCTCAGCGTGGCGCGGGCCTGGGCATAGGCGGCGACGGCCGCGGCGACGTTCTGGTTCGAGACCTCGACCTGTGCCACCAGCCCGTTCAGCACCGGGTCGCCGAACAGTTCCCACCAGGGGCCGCGGTCGAGCGCATCGGCCGGCGCGGCGGGGAACCACTGGGCGCCCGTGCCCGGCGCTTCCTTGAAGGCCGCCGGCTCGGGCGCGGCCGGACGCTGGTAGTCGGGGCCGACCGCGCAGCCGCCGATCAGCAGCGCTGCGCCCAGCCACAGCCATGTCGGCCGCGCGGGATGGGATCTGGACGAAAGGGCCAAGGTGTTCATTGCGGTTCGGGTTGGGGCAGCAGGCCCGGCCCGCCGTTGGCGTCGGGGCCCGACGGGCCGTCGTCGACCTTGCTCAGCTGGCGTTCGCTGGGACTGCGGCGGCGCAGCTTGTCGAGCAGCAGGTAGACGACCGGCGTGGTGAAGAGGGTCAGCAGCTGGCTGGCGAACAGGCCGCCGACGATGGCCACGCCCAGCGGCCGCCGCAGCTCGGCGCCTTCGCCGAAGCCGATAGCCAGCGGCAGCGCGCCGAGCGCCGCGGCCAGCGTGGTCATCAGGATCGGGCGGAAGCGCAGCAGGCAGGCCTCGCGCACTGCGGCAAGCGGGCTCAGGCCGCGCGAGCGCTCCGCCTCGAGCGCGAAGTCGATGATCAGGATGGCGTTCTTCTTGACGATGCCGATCAACAGGAAGACGCCGATCAACGCGATGATCGAGAACTCCATGCGTAACATCAGCAGCGCCAGCACCGCGCCCACGCCAGCCGACGGCAGCGTCGACAGCACGGTGATCGGATGCACGAGGCTCTCGTAGAGCATGCCCAGCACGATGTAGATCACGACCAGCGCCGCGAGGATCAGCATCGCCTGCTGGCCCTGCGACTGCTGGGCGCTCTGCGCGGTGCCGGCGAAGGCGCCGCGCACGTTGATCGGCATGCCGATGTTGGCCTCGGCCTCGGCAATGGCGGTGCGCGCCTGGTCGAGCGTCGCGCCCTCGGCCAGGTTGAAGGAAATGGTGGTGGCCAGTTCGCCGTCCTGGTGGCTCACCGAGCTGGCGACCGAGCTGTCGACGAACTTCGCCACCACGGGCAGCGGCACCTGGTGCGTCACCGTGTTGCTCAGCACGTTGCCCGACGAGGCCGAGCGCAGGCCCGCATTGGCCGAGACCGGCACCGTGCTGGTCGACGAGGTCGATGCGGTGCCGGCGGTGGTCTTGGCGCTGCCCGAGCTCGTGCTGCTCGGGGCGGCTTCCGTCGTCACCGACTGGCCGCCGCTGATGACGGTCCGGGTCGTCGGCACATAGACGTCCTTCAGCGCGTTCGGGCTGCGGGTATAGGGCTGCGCCCACTCCATCACCACGTGGTACTGGTTGAGTTCGGTGTAGATGGTCGCGACCTGGCGCTGGCCGAAGGCGTTGTAGAGCGCGTTGTCGACCGAGGTCGACGTGATGCCCAGGCGATGCGCCTCGTCGCTGTTGATCTGGACCGTGGTCTGCACGCCGTTCTCGGTCTGGTCGGTGTCGACGTCGGTCAGCTCGTTGCGCGTCTTGAGCTCGTCGGACAGCTTGGTGGCCCAGGTGCGCAGGTCGGCCTGGCTGTCGCTCTTGAGCGTGTACTGGTAGGTCGAGTTGCTCGAACGCCCACCCGAGCGCACGTCCTGCACCGGATTCAGGAAGACCTGCAGCCCGACCACCTTGGCCAGCTGCGGCCGCAGCCGCGCGATCACCGCCAGGCCGCTGTCCTTGCGCTCGGACACCGGCTTCAGGCTGGCGAAGAGGAAGCCGCCGCCGGCGCGCGAGCCGCCCGAGAAGCCGACCACCGTTGCCACTGCCTCGTCGTTGCGGATGATGTCGACCACCTGGCGCAGCTTGGCCTGCATCTCGGCCGAGGAGATGCTCTGGTCGGCGCGCAGGCCGCCGTTGAAGCGGCCGCTGTCCTGCTGCGGGAAGAAGCCCTTGGGTGCCGCGCTGTAGAGATAGACGTTGAGCCCCACCACCGCCAGCAGGATCAGCATGACCATGCCCTTGTTGGCCAGCGCCCAGTCCAGGCCGTGCTCGTAGCGCGCCAGGATCCAGTCGTAGCCGCGCTCGGCCGCGCGCGCGAAGCGGCCCGGCGGCTTCTGCTTCGCATGCTCGCCGCCTGGCTTGAGCAGCCAGGCGCACATCATCGGCGTGGTCGTCAGCGAGATCACCAGCGAGATCAGCACCGCCGCCGACAGCGTCACCGCGAACTCGCGGAACAGGCGCCCGGTCTGGCCGCCCATGAAGAGCAGCGGAATGAACACTGCGACCAGCGACACGCTGATCGACAGCACGGTGAAGCCGACTTCCTTGGCACCGAGCAGCGCCGCCTGCATGCGCGTCATGCCGGCCTCGATGTGGCGGCTGGTGTTCTCCAGCACCACGATGGCGTCGTCGACGACGAAGCCGGTCGCCACCGTCAGCGCCATCAGGCTCAGGTTGTTGAGGCTGAAGCCGAGCAGGTACATCACGCCGAAGGTGCCCAGCAGCGCCACCACCGTCGCCACGGCCGGCACGATGGTGGCCCGCACGCTGCGCAGGAAGGCGCTCACCACCAGCACCACCAGGATGACCGCGACGATCAGCGTGAACTCGACCTCGTGCAGCGACGCCCGTATCGAATTGGTGCTGTCGGACGCCACGTCGAGGGTGACGTCGGGCGGCAACTGCGCGCGCAATTCGGGCAGCAGGGCGCGCACCGCGTCGACCGTCTCGATCACGTTGGCCGAGGGCTGGCGCGTGACCAGCACCGCGATCGCCTGCTCGCCGTTGAAGAGGCCCAGCGTGCGCGTGTCCTCGACCCCGTCGGTGACCCGGGCCACGTCCGACAGCTTGACCGCCGCGCCGTTGCGCCAGGCGATGACCATCGGCGCGTAGTCGCTGGCGCGCAGCGCCGGAGTCTGGGTGTAGATCTCGAGCCGGCGGCCCTGGTCCATCACCGAGCCCTTGGGCCGGTTCGCGTTGGCGGCCTGGATCGCGGCGCGCACGTCCTCGGTGCTGATGCCGTAGCTGTTGAGGGCGAAGGGCAGCAGCTCGATGCGCACCGCCGGCAGCGTGGCGCCGCCGATCTCGACGTCGCCCACGCCCTTCACCTGCGACAGCCGCTGGCTGACGATGTTCGACACCGCGTCGTAGAGCTGGCCGGGCGTCCTGGTCTTGGAGGTCAGCGCCAGGATGATCACCGGCGACGCCGCCGGGTTGGCCTTGCGGTAGGTCGGATTGCTGCGCAGCGTGGCCGGCAGGTCGACCCGGCTGGCGTTGATGGCGGCCTGCACCTCGCGCGCCGCGCCGTCGATGTCGCGGCTCAGGTCGAACTGCAGCACCACCCGGGTCGAGCCCACGCTGCTGGTGGAGGTGACCTCGTTGACGCCGGCGATGGTGCCCAGGCGCCGCTCCAGCGGCGTGGCGACGCTGGTCGCCATGGTCTCGGGGCTGGCGCCCGGAATCGACGCGCTGACCGAGATCACCGGATAGTCGACCTGCGGCAGCGGCGACACCGGCAGCACGAAGAAAGCGCCGATGCCCGCCAGCGCCACGCCCACCGTCAGCAGCACGGTGCCGATCGGCCGGCGCACGAAGGGCAGCGACAGGTTCATGCCACGGCCTCTGGATCGCTTTCCTCGGCCAGTTGGCGCAGCCGGCGCCGCTCTCCGCCGCCGAGCCGGTCGAAGGCCAGGTAGATCACCGGCGTGGTGAACAGCGTCAGCAGCTGGCTCACGATCAGGCCGCCGAAGATCGCCAGGCCCAGCGGCCGGCGCAGCTCGGCGCCGTCGCCCCAGCTCAGCATCAGCGGCACCGCCGCGAACAGCGCCGCCAGCGTGGTCATCAGGATCGGGCGGAAGCGCAGCATCGCCGCCTGATGGATGGCCTCGCGCGCCGACTTGCCCTCGTTGCGCTCGGCATCGATGGCGAAGTCGATCATCATGATCGCGTTCTTCTTGACGATGCCGATCAAGAGGATGATGCCGATGATGCCGATCACCCCGAGGTCGTTGCCGGTGATCATCAATGCCAGCAGCGCGCCGACACCGGCCGAGGGCAGCGTCGAGAGGATCGTCAGCGGATGCACGAAGCTCTCGTACAGCACGCCCAGCACGATGTAGACGCAGATCACCGCCGCCAGGATCAGCCAGAGCTGGTTGGCCAGCGAGTTCTCGTAGGCGCCCGATGCGCCGAGGAAGGTCAGCGTCAGGCTGCTGGGCAGCCCGATCTCCTTGGCCACCTGCCGGATCGCATCGACCGCCGAGCCCAGCGACACGCCCGGCGCAGTGTCGAAATTCAGCGTGCTGGCAGGGTACTGCGCCACGTGCGTGACCTGCAACGGCGCCTGCCGCTCGGTGATGGTGGCGAAGGCCGACAGCGGCGTGGCCGTGCCCGATCCGGCGATCAGGTTGAGCTGGCCCAGCGTCTGCGGGCTGTTGACGATGCCCGGCTGGGCTTCGAGGATCACGCGGTACTGGTTGGTCTCGGTGAAGATGGTCGAGACGATGCGCTGGCCGAAGGCGCTGTAGAGCGCATCGTCGACCGAGCTGGCGGTGATCGACAGCCGGGCCGCGGTGTCGCGGTTGACGTCGACATACGCGGCCAGGCCCTGCGCGCCGGCATCGCTGCTCACGTTGCGCACCTGCGGCACGGACTGCAGGCGCTGCACCAGCTTGGTCATCCAGTCCGTCACGGTGGCGCTGTCGACGCCTTCGAGCGAGGCCCGGAACTGGGTGGGACCGGTCTCGGCGTCGATGGTCAGGTCCTGGGTCGGCTGCAGGTAGACGGTCACGCCCGGCACCTGCCGCACCCGGTCGCGCAGCCGGTCCATGATGGCCTGCTGGTTGCCGTGGCCGGGGACCAGGTTCACCAGCATGCTGCCGGTGTGCAGCATCATGTTGTTGGCCGCGTCGACGCCGACGAAGGAGCTCATGGTCTGCACCGCCGGGTCCTGCAGGATCGCGTGGGCCGCCTGCTGCTGCAGGTCGGCCATGCGGTCGAAGGACACGTCCTGCGCGGCCTGGATGCGCACCTGCAGCTGGCCGGTGTCCTGCGTCGGGAACAGCCCCTTGGGAATCGTCAGGTAGAGCAGCACGGTGAGCGCCATGGTCAGCAGCGCGACGATCAGCGTCAGCGTCTGGTGCGCGATGACCCAATCCAGCGAGCGGTCGTAGCGCGCCATCACGCCGTCGAAGAAGCGCTGGATGCTGGCGCCGATGCCGCGCCGGTTCTCCTTCGGCGCCTCGTGGCGCAGCCAGCGCGCCGACATCATCGGCACCAGCGTGAGCGACACCACCGCCGAGATCAGGATGGTGATGGCCAGCGACACCGCGAATTCGCGGAACAGCCGCCCGACCACGTCGCCCATGAAGAGCAGCGGGATCAGCACCGCGATCAGCGACACGGTCAGCGAGATGATGGTGAAGCCGATCTGCGAGGCGCCCTTGAGCGCCGCCTGCATCGGCGGCTCGCCGTCCTCGATGTGGCGGGCGATGTTCTCGATCATCACGATCGCGTCGTCGACCACGAAGCCGGTGGCGATGGTCAGCGCCATCAGGCTCAGGTTGTTGAGGCTGTAGCCCAGCAGGTACATCAGCCCGAAGGTGCCGACCAGCGAGATCGGCACCGCCACGCTGGCGATCACCGTGGCGCGCAGGCTGCCCAGGAAGGCGAAGATGACCAGCACCACCAGCACCACCGCCAGGCCCAGCTCCATCTCGACATGCTCGACCGAGGCGCGGATGCCGGCGGTGCGGTCGCTGAGCATCTGGATCTTCAGGCCGGCCGGCAGCGCCGCCTCCAGCGTGGGCAGCTGGGCCTTGATCGCGTTCACGGTGGCGATCACGTTGGCGCCGGGCTGGCGCTGCACGCTGACGATGATGGCCGGGTCGAGCTTGCGCTGCGCCGCGTCGAGGCAGCTGGCACCCTGCAGGCAGGCGATGCCCGACCAGGCCGCGAGCTGCGCGTTCTCGGCGCCGTTGACCACCCGCGCGACGTCGGTCATGCGGATCGGCGCGCCGTTCTTGTAGGCGACGATCAGGTTCTTGTAGTCGTCGACGGTGAGCAGCTGGTCGTTGGCATTGATCGAATAGGCACGCTTGGGGCCGTCGAAGCTGCCCTTGGCGCCATTCGAGTTGGCGTTGCTGATGGCGGTGCGCAACGCATCGAGGCCGATGCCGTTGGCCGCCAGCGCCGAGGTGTTGGCCTGGATGCGCACCGCCGGCCGCTGGCCGCCAGACAGCGACACCAGGCCCACGCCCGACACCTGGCTGATCTTCTGCGCGAGCCGGGTGTTGACCAGGTTCTGCACATCGGTCAGCGGCATCGTGTCGGAGGTGATTGCCAGCGTCATCACCGGCGCGTCGGCCGGATTGACCTTGGCATAGACCGGCGGCGCCGGCAGGTCGGCCGGCAGCAGCGATCCGCCCGCGTTGATCGCGGCCTGCACCTGCTGCTCGGCCACGTCGAGCGTGAGCCCGAGCGTGAACTGCAGCGTGATCATCGACACGCCCGAGGCGCTGACCGAACTCATCCGGTCGAGGCCGGCCATCTGGCCGAACTGGCGCTCCAGCGGCGCGGTGACGGTGTTGCTCATCACCGCCGGACTGCCGCCCGGATAGAGCGTCTGCACCTGGATGGTCGGGTAGTCGACCTCGGGGAGTGCCGATAGCGGCAGGAAGCGGAAACCCACCAGCCCGGCCAGCACGATCGCCAGCATCAGCAGCGAGGTGGCGACAGGCCGGCGGATGAAGGGACTCGACGGACTCATCGCCACCTCGTTGCGCTCCCGGCCTCAGCGCGCGGCGGCGCTGGCCGGCGCCGCCGGTGCCGCTGCGGCGCCCGTGGTGCCGGGAACCGGCAGGGCCGCCGCGCCAGCCGGCGTGCCGGGCTCCGCGGCGGGCGCTGCCGGGCCTTCGGCGGATGCCGGGCCTTCGGCGCGCCGGCGGCGGCTGCCGGGCGGCGCGTCATGGGCGGCGCCGTCGGCGCTTGATGCACCCTGCGCGCCTTGACCCGCCTGGCCACCTTGCGCGCCCGGGGCGCCCTGGCCGCCCTGCCCTTGACCACCCTGCCGGCGCCGGCCACCCGCCGGCGCGGAGGCCGCCGGCGCCGGCCTCTCGGCCGCCGTCTGCACCCGTGCGCCGTCCTTGAGCCGGTCGCCGCCTTCGGTCACCACCTGCTCGCCGGCCTCCAGGCCCTTGGTGATGGCAACGTTGTCGACGCTGGCCTGGCCCGAGGTGACCAGGCGCAGCGAGACGGTCTTGTCCTCGTTGATGATGTAGACGAAGTCGCCGTTGGGGCCGTGGCGCAGCGCGGTGACCGGCACCACCACCGCGCTGTCGATGGTGCGCAGCAGCACGCGCACATTGACGAACTGGTTCGGGAACAGCGTGTGCTCCGCATTGCCGAAGCGGGCCTTGGCGCGGATCGTGCCGGTGGTGGTGTCGATCAGGTTGTCCAGCGTCGAGAAACTGCCGCTCGCGAGCCGCCGCAGCCGGGTCCGGTCGAAGACCGTGACGGGTAGCTGGGCGCCTTCGTTCATGCGCGCCTGCAGCTCGGGCAGCCGGTCCTGCGGGATCGAGAACTCGACGTCGATCGGCTCGATCTGGGTGATGACCGCGATGCCGGTCGTCGAGCTGCCCGAGCTGACGAAGTTGCCGGCATCCACCGGCCGCAGCCCGACCCGGCCGCTGACCGGTGCCACGATGCGGCTCCAGCCCAGGTTCAGCTTGGCGGTGTTCTCGTTGGCACGGTCGACCAGCACGGTGCCCTTCAGCTGGCCCACCAGGGCGGCCTGGGTGTCGACCGTCTGGCGCGCGATCGAGTCCTGCGCCAGCAGCGCCTGATAGCGCTTCAGCTGCACCTCGGCCGCCTCCAGCGAGGCCTCGTCGCGCTGACGCGCGCCCTGGGCCTGCTGCAGCGCGATCTGGAAGGGTTGCGGATCGATGACGGCCAGCACGTCGCCCTTCTTGACGATCTGGCCCTCCTTGTAGAGCACCTGCGTCAGCACGCCCGAGACCTGAGGCTGGACCGTGACGTTGGCCAGCGCGATCACGGTGCCCAGCGCATCGATCGTGACCGGGATGTCGGCCCGCGCGGCGGTCGCGACGCCGACGGTGGTGGTGGCGCCGCCGCCGCCCGCTGCCCGTCCGCCAGGGCCGCCCGGACCTCCGGGACCGCCCGGCCGGGGTCCGGCGGCGCCCGGCGCGCCGACCGGCGTCTTGGCGCGCTGCACCAGGTACCAGCCGCCGGCGCACATCAGGATCAGCAACAGCACGGTCAGCAGGCGACCGAGCCAGCGCCTGCGCGGACGGGCAGGCACCGTGGCGGGTCCGGTGGAGGCTTCGGGGGTGTTGGGATCCATGTGGCGAGTCGGTGCGTGAGCGGATGAGAGTGAGTCTTGGGCGTCACCCCGAAGTACAGCCCGGGATCGTATCGCCCTTGCCGACCGGCCCGTAAACGCCGGGTAAAGCAGCCGCCATCCGTCGCCCCGCGCTGCGTCTGGCGCCGCCGGGCTGCATTTCGTCGCATGGCGCTGGTCGGTGGCGGAAGCCATCGGCACAGTCCGCCCATCGATTCACCTCGTTCCAATTCCCAAGGAGAAACCGCCATGCTGACCGACATCTTTCTTCATACCCCCCGCTGGGTCTGGATCGTCTTCGCCGCCCTGGTCTGGCTCGGTGCCAAGCAGATGGTCGCCAACACGGTGAGCCTGGGCCGCACCACGCTGATGCCGCTGGTGATGGTCGGGCTGTCGATCTCGGGCCTGGCCTCGGCCTTCGGCGATTCGCCGACCGCGCTGGTGGCCTGGGCCGCGGCGGCGGTGGTGACGGCGACGCTGGTGCAGCAGCGCGCCCTGCCCGCCTCGACCCGCTACGACGCCGCCAGCCGCCGGTTCCACCTGGCCGGCAGCGCGGTGCCGCTGGCGCTGATGATGGGCATCTTCCTGACCAAGTACGTGGTCGGCGTGATGATGGCCATGCAGCCCGGCCTGCGCCACGACGCCGTCTTCACGCTAGTCGTGCCGCTGATCTACGGCGCCTTCAGCGGCATCTTCGCCGGCCGCGCGCTGCGCCTCTGGCGCGTGGCGATCCACGCCGACCGGGCAGTGGCTTGAATGAAACACCCCCCGAGCGGCTTCGCCGCTCCCCCCTCTCTACCGCCTTCGGCGGTGAGGGGGGCGCACCCAGCGGCCCGGCAGAGCCGGTTCCGCGGGTGCCCTGGAAGGGCGGCCGGCTTCGCGGCCGCGGGCGGCCCGGCTCAACTCACTTCACCGCACCACATCGAACAAGCAAGGAGACCACCATGTCCATCGACCCATCGCGCATCGAGAAGCTGGCCCATCGCCGGGCTCGCGCCAAGCTCGGCTGGTATGCCCACGCGGCGATCTTCGTCCTGGTCAACCTGGCGCTGATCGCCGTATCGGCGGCCCATGGCCGGGCCTGGGCGGTCTATCCGCTGCTCGGCTGGGGCGTCGGCCTGCTGGCCCATGCGGCATCGGTCTGGCTGCTGGCGCCCGGCGGCGAGCTGATGGGACGCATGGTCGAGCGCGAACGCGCCCGGCTCAACGCCGCCGGCAGCTCCGATCCCTGGTGAGCGCGGCGCCGCACCGCGGGCCCCTCTTTTCGTGAAGAATCCGAAAGCGCCAATGAGCTTCCTCATCCTTCTACTCAAGATCTCGGTGGTCACCGTGCTGGCGGCCTCGCTGGCCGAGGCGCTGGTGCTGTCCTGGCGCCACGCGTACCGCGGCGGCGCGGCCTACGACTGGAAGGCGGCCGGCGTCTCGGTGGTCGACTTCATGGTGCGCGAATACCCGCTGCGCTGGCTGCTGCCGCTCGTCTTCTTCACCGGCGCGATGGACTGGGTCTACCAGCATCGCCTCTTCACGCTGCCGATGAACCACTGGTCGGGCTGGGTCGCCTGCTTCATCGGGCAGGAGTTCTGCTACTACTGGTACCACCGCGCGGCGCACCGGGTGCGCTGGTTCTGGTGCACCCACGCGATTCATCATTCGCCGAACCAGCTCAACCTGTCGGCGGCCTACCGCTTCGGCTGGACCGGCAAGCTCACTGGCAGCCTGCTCTTCTTCATGGGCGCTCCGCTGCTGGGAATGCCGCCGCGGGTGGTGCTGTTGATGCTGACGCTCAACCTGCTCTACCAGTTCTGGATCCACGCGACCTGGATCCCGCGGCTCGGGCCGCTCGAATGGGTGTTGAACACGCCTTCGGCGCACCGGGTGCATCACGCCTCGAACCTCGAATACCTGGACGGCAACTACGGCGGCGTGCTGATCGTCTTCGACCGCCTGTTCGGCAGCTACATCGCCGAACGCACCGATGTGCCCTGCCGCTACGGGCTGGTCACGCCGATGCACACCCACAACATCCTGCGCATCGAATTCGCGCACTGGCAGGCGCTGTGGCGTGACCTTCGTTCGGCCCGCTCGGCGCGCGCCGTCTGGGGCTATCTGTTCAAGCCGCCGGGCTGGTCGCCGGACGGGCCGGGCGAGACCACCGAGGCGCTGCGCCAGCGCGCCGCGAACGCCGCCGGCAGCCTGGCGGCGGCGGCGCCCGGCCGCAACTCCGGCTTCGCCGAAGCCCCCGGCGGCCAGCAGCTGACACCGGCACCATGACATTGCGCTGGCGCGACTTCGCCCGGCACCTGCTGCAGGTGGTCGCCTTCTGCTGCGTGGTCGCGGTGCTGACGACCCTCATCTGGCCGAACCGCTCCTACTGGGTGCAGCTGGCCTATTCGCTCAGCGTCGGCATCTCCAGCTGGGCGGTGATGGAGTTCGGCCGCCTGCTGGTCCCCGAGAAGGACTGCTACCCCAGCGCCGAGGGCAACCACGGCTGGCCCAAGGGCTGGCGCGGCATCGTGCTGGCCGTCGTCGGGCTGGGCTGTGGCCTCTTCATCGGCGACCGGGTCGGCGATTTCTTCTTCGGCGACGGCGGGGTCCCATCGGCACGCGACAACGGCCTGAGCCTGGTGATCACCCTGCTCGCCGGCACCAGCGCCACCTTCTACTTCTACGCGCGCGGGCGCGCCGCCGTCCTCAACGCCAAGATCGCCGCGGTCGAGCGCGATGCCAGCGAGGCCAAGCTCAAGCTGCTCGAGACCCAGCTCGAACCGCACATGCTGTTCAACACCCTGGCCAACCTGCGCGCCCTGATCGCGATCGATCCGCCGCGCGCGATCGAGATGCTCGACCACCTGAACAACTACCTGCGCGTCACCCTGGTCGGCTCGCGCAGCCTGTCCCATCCCCTGGGCTCGGAGTTCGACCGCCTGCGCGATTACCTCGAGCTGATGTCGGTGCGCATGGGCCCGCGGCTGCGCTATACGCTCGACCTGCCCGCTTCGCTGCGCGACGTGCCGGTGCCGCCGCTGCTGCTGCAGCCGCTGGTCGAGAACAGCATCCGCCACGGGCTGGAGCCGCGGGTCGAGGGCGGCGAGATCCGTGTCCGCGCGCACCTGGAAAACGCGGCCGCCGACGGCAAGCCGCGCATCGTCGTCGAGGTGAGCGACACCGGCGTCGGCCTGGGCGCGGCGGCGCCAATGCCGGCCGGCAGCGGTTTCGGCGTGGCGCAGGTCCGCGAGCGGCTGGCGACCGCCTACGGCGCGGGCGGCACGCTCGAGCTGTCGGCCGCACCCGGCGGCGGCACGCGAGCCACTGCGGCCTTTCCTGCCTGAACCCGATGATGAATCCCAAAGCCCTGATCGCCGAAGACGAACCCCTGCTCGCGCAGGCCCTGCGCGCCGAACTGGCGAAGGCCTGGCCCGAGCTCGACGTGGTGGCCAGCGTCGGCGACGGCGCCAGCGCCGTGCGGGAGGCATTGCGCCTGATGCCGCAGCTGCTGTTCCTAGACATTCGCATGCCGGGACTCGACGGCCTGGGCGCCGCCGCCGAACTGGCGGATGCCTGGCCGGTGGACGAGGCGCCGATGCCGCAGCTGGTCTTCGTCACCGCCTACGACGAATACGCGGCACGCGCATTCGATGCACAGGCCATCGACTACGTGCTGAAGCCGGTGCAGCCCGATCGCCTGCGCAGGACGGTGGCGCGGCTGCGCCAGGCGCTTGCCGCGCAGGAGCCGCCAATGGCCGCGCCGCGAGAACCGGCGGGCGCCGGCGCGCCCGCTGCCGAAGCGCTGGAACAGACCCTGGCCCAATGGCGCCAGCTGCTCGCGGCGGCCGGCGGCGCCAGCGCCGCGCCGCTGCAGGGCGCACCCCTGCGCTTCATCACCGCCAGCGATGCCGGCGGCACTACCGTGCGCATGGTGCCCATGGACGAGGTGCTCTACTTCGAAGCCGCCGACAAGTACGTCCGGGTGCTGACAGCGAACCAGGAATACCTGATCCGCACGCCGCTCAAGCAGCTGCTGCCCCAGCTCGATGCCGAGGTGTTCTGGCAGGTGCATCGCGCGATCGTCGTGCGAAGCAGCGCCATCGAAGCGGTGCAGCGCGACGAATCCGGCAAGCAACAACTGACATTGCGAGGCCGCAGCGAGAAGATTCCGGTCAGCCGCCTCTACGCCCACCTGTTCCGCGCGATGTGAGCAGAAAAAAAACCGGCCTCCATTTCTGGAGGCCGGCCTGCGTGACAGCGTTTTCGAATCAGGAATTAAGAAATTGGTTCGACAAGAAGTGGCCGATCAATAGCGGTGGTAGTAGCCGTGCGGGCCGTAGTAGCCCGGTGCCGGACGGTAGTAGCCGGGTGCGGGGCGGTAATAGACCCGCGGCGGCGGTGCGTAGTAGACCGGCGCCGGACGGTAGTAGACCGGCGGCGGCGCGACGTAGGCCGGGGCCACCGGGTAGTAGGCCGGCGCCCCGTAGACGGGTGCGCCCACGCCGATTGCCACGCCCGGCACGCTGATCGCGACGCCGACGGCGGCGCTGGCCGAGCCGGCCGCGAACAGTGCGCCGGCAGCCACAGCGGCGGCGCCTGCGTACTTGAAGAGGTTGAGACGGGTTGCACTCATATGAATCTCCTGTGGATATGGCTTTTCCAAAAAACCAAGTCTCCATTGAACGTGCGACGTGTCAAGCCGGTGCACGCCGCTCTGTGAAGTAGGTTGCCAAAGGTAACGCATTCTGGGCGCCACCTAGAATGAACGGATGACTTCCCCCGCAGATAACGACAGCAGCAGACCCAGCAATTTCCTACGGCATGTGATCGAAAACGACCTGGAGCAGGGTACCTATTCGGCAAGGCGTTGGGGCGGCACGCCGGGCGACGCGGCCCACCATGCGGAAGGAATGCACGATCCGGCCAAGGTTCGCATGCGTTTCCCCCCCGAGCCCAACGGTTACCTGCACATCGGCCATGCCAAGAGCATCTGGCTGAACTTCGAGCTGGCCCGCGAGTACGGCGGCGTCTGCCACCTGCGTTTCGACGACACCAACCCCGAGAAGGAAGAGCAGGAATACGTCGACTCGATCCGCGACGCGGTCCGGTGGCTGGGCTACGACAGCGTGCTCGCCGACGATCCGGCCCATCCGGGCCAGCCGAACGAACACGTCTACTTCGCAAGTAACTACTTCGACTTCATGTACCGCGCGGCCGAATACCTGATCGGCGCCGGACTGGCCTATGTGGACGAGCAGAGCGCCGAGCAGATCCGCCACGCGCGCGGCGACTTCAACACGCCCGGCGTCGACAGCCCCTTCCGCGATCGCAGCCCCGAAGAGAACCTGGCGCGCTTCCGCGCCATGCGCGACGGCCAGCTCGAAGACGGTGCCGCCGTACTGCGCGCGCGCATCGACATGGCGAGCCCGAACATCAACATGCGCGACCCGGCGCTCTATCGCATTCGCCGCGCCACCCATCACAACACCGGCGACCGCTGGTGCATCTACCCGATGTACACCTTCGCCCATCCGATCGAGGACGCGCTCGAGCAGATCACTCACAGCTTCTGCACGCTGGAGTTCGAGGACCAGCGGCCCTTCTACGACTGGCTGCTCGACCGGCTGGCCGAAGGCGGCCTGATCGCCAGCCCGCATCCGCGGCAATACGAATTCGCCCGGCTCAACGTGACGCACGTGATCACCAGCAAGCGCCGCCTGCGCCAACTGGTCGAGGAAGGCCATGTAGATGGCTGGGACGACCCGCGCATGCCGACCCTGGCCGGCCTGCGCCGACGCGGCTACACGCCCGAGGCGCTGAAGCTCTTCTGCGAACGCTCGGGCGTGACGAAGTCTGGCGGCTGGATCGACTACGCCAGCCTCGAGGCCGCGCTGCGCGACACGCTGGATCCGATCGCGCCGCGAGCGATGGCGGTGCTCGACCCGGTCAAGCTGGTCATCACCAACTGGGACGAGCTGATGGGCGCCGGCTTCCTCGACGACTGCGCGGCACCGGTGCATCCGCACCATCCCGAGATGGGCAGGCGCGAATTCAAGTTCGGCCGCGAGCTGTGGATCGAGCGCACCGACTACGAGGACACGCCGCCCAAGGGCTATCACCGCCTCTATCCCGGCAACAAGGTGCGACTCAAGTACGGCCACGTGATCGAATGCACGGGCGCGCTGCGCGATGCGGATGGCAAGGTGGTCGAGGTGCAGGCCCTTCTGGTGCCCGACACCAAGAGCGGCACGCCGGGCGCCGATGCGATCAAGGTCAAGGGCGTGATGACCTGGGTCGCGGCGGCCGATGGCATCGCGACCGAGATCCGGCTCTACGAGCGCCTGTTCTCGGCGCCGCATCCCGGCGCGGCAGAACTGCTCGACGAACTCAACCGCGACAGCCTGCAGGTCGGTACCGGCTTCGTCGAGCCCGCGCTGGCGAATGCCGCGCCCGGCACCGCCTTCCAGTTCGAGCGGCACGGCTACTTCGTGTCGGACAGCGGCGGCGGCAGGCGCTTCAACCGCGCATCGAGCCTGCGCGACAGCTGGGGCAAGTGAGGCGCGCGATGGACCGGCGGGATGCGCTTCGGGCGTCGGCGGCGCTGTTGGCATGGGGCGCGGCCGCGGCAGCGACTTCGGAAGCGGCCAGGGCCGTTGCAGCTGCGCCCGCCTCTGCGGCATCGGGCGCATCCGACGCGGCCTTCCCGCTCGACGAACGCGTGCCCGGCGGCGTGGCGCGCCTGCCGCTCGGCGCCGGCACGACGCGACCCGAAGCGCGGACGCAGTCCGGCATCCCGCTGCTGGTGGCCGGCGACCCGCACGGCTGGACCGCACTGGTCGGCATTCCGCTGGCCGCCGAACCGGGGCCGTCGCGCATCGCGCTGGATGCGGCCGGCGGCAATGCGGCGCGCGAGATCGGCTACACGATCGCGGCCAAGCGCTACAGCGAGCAGAGGCTGAAGGTCGCGCCAGGGAAGGTGGATCTCTCGCCGCAGGACCTCGCGCGCTACGAGCGCGAGCATGCCCATCTCGAGAAGGTGATGGCCGTCTTCAGCCAGCCGCTGCCGCATGAGCTGCGCATGCAGGTGCCGGTGCCAGGCCGCCGTTCCAGTTCCTTCGGATTGCGCCGGGTCTTCAACGGGCAGTCGCGCAATCCGCACAGCGGCATGGACATCGCCGCGCCGGTCGGCACGCCGGTGCTGTCGCCCCTGCCGGGCCGCGTGATCGACACCGGCGACTATTTCTTCAATGGCGGCACGGTCTGGGTCGACCATGGCGGCGGGCTGATCACCATGGTCTGCCACCTGAGCCGCATCGACGTGAAGCCGGGCGACGTGGTGGCGGCCGGCGAAGCGCTGGCCGCATCGGGCGCGACCGGCCGGGTGACCGGGCCGCACCTGCACTGGTCGGTGCTGCTGAACCGCGCGATGGTGAATCCGGCCTTGTTCTTCGAGGCCTGATCGAAGCCTGCCGGAGCGGCCGACGACCTACATCGGCTTCGTCAGGTAGACCGCCTCGCGCCCGACGATCGTGCGCTGCGCCGGCATGAAGACGGTGCAGTCGTCGCAGGGCGCGCGGATCTCGTCCGGGCCGTTCTGCGCGATCAGCTCGCCCTTGGCGAAGGTCTCGAAGCCGATCAGCGGCCGCACGAAGCGGAAATCCTCGGATTGGATGATGTGCGTCTGCAGCAGCTCGAAGCGCCGCTGCGGACCGGGCGCAGGGGTGGCCGGGTCCTTGTCGATCAGCCCGAAATGCGCGATGAAGCGCAGCGCCACGTCGGTGGCGAGATCGGCCGCCGACTGCTTGAAGTGCTGGCCGCACTCGGCGACCATCGCCGCGCCCGGCGCATCGGCGCCGGCATGCCGGCCATGCTGGATCAGCGGCGTGCCCGAACCCAGGCCGTTGGGCATCACCAGGTGCACCGACGGCACGCCGATCGCCAGCGCCACCTGCGCATTGCGCTCGAAGTCGGGATAGACCCAGAAGGGCACGACATCCTGGCTGGTCGAATGGATGTCGAGGATGTGGTCGGCCGCGCTCACGACCGGGCGCAGCTCGCGCGCCCTGCGCAGTTCCGGGCTGTCCTCGCTGCCTTCGAGCAGTTCGTCCGACCAGATGCGGTTCAGGTTGTGGACGATCTGCCGGTTGTCGAAGGGCTTGGCCGGATCGAAGGCGTTGTAGGCCTCGATGTGGGCGAAGCTGACGGTGAGCACGCCGATCTTCGGCCGCACGCCGGTGTCCAGCAGGTGGGTGGCCGCCACCATGCCGCAGATCTCGTTGCCGTGGGTCAGGGCATTGACCAGCACATGCGGGCCGGGCTTGCCGGAATCGAAACGATGCACGTAGTCGATGCCGGTATTGCCCTGGCGGTAGGCGGAGATGTCGCGCGGGAGAACTTCGAGTCGGGGTTGGAGGATGCTCATCGTTGGTCTTTTGTTGCGGATGGTCGGCGCCCGCAGTTTGCTCCTGCCGCCGCCGCCCTGCCACGACAGGCCGGAATCCCCCGCCCGGCCTCAGTGGCCGCTGCCCAGGTAGGCGGCCTTCACGCCCGGGTCGTTGCGCAGCTTCTCGGCAGGCCCGTGCAGCGAGATGCGGCCGTTCTCGAGCACGTAGCCGTAGTCGGCCACGCCCAGCGCGGCGGCCGCGAACTGCTCTACCAGCAGCATGGTCACGCCCTCCTGCTTGAGCCGCTCGATGATGCGGAAGACCTCGGCCACCAGGATCGGCGCCAGGCCCATCGACGGCTCGTCGAGCAGCACGACCTCGGGGTTCAGCATGACCGCGCGGGCCATCGCCAGCATCTGCTGCTCGCCGCCCGAGAGCGTGCCGGCCAGCTGCATGCGCCGCTCCTTGAGGCGCGGGAACAGCTCCAGCGCGCGTTCGAGGTCGGCCGAGACATCGCCGCGCGGGCGGCTGCCGGTAAGCCTGGGGAAGGCGCCCAGCTTGAGGTTGTCGGTCACGGTCATGGTCGCGAACACGCGCCGCCCCTCGGGCGAATGGGCCAGGCCCAGCTTGGCGATGTGGTAGCTCTCGAGGCCGTCGATGCGCTTGCCGTTGAGCGTGATCTCGCCGGCGCCCGGACGGATCATTCCGGAGACCGCGCGCATGGTGGTGGTCTTGCCGGCGCCGTTGGAGCCGATCAGGGTCACGACCCGGCCCTTGGGCACCTCGATCGAGATGCCGTGCAGCACCTGCACCTTGCCGTAGCCGGCCGAGAGATTCTGGATGGTCAGCATGGGGATTCCTCGATCAGGCCGGCTCTGCCGACACTTCCTGGCCGCCCAGGTAGGCGGCGATCACCTTCTCGTCGGACTGCACGCTGGCAGGCGCGCCTTCGGCGATCTTCTGGCCGAAATCCAGCACGGTGACCGTGTCGCACATGCTCATCACGACGTCCATGTGGTGCTCGATCAGGATCACGGTCACGCCATGCTCGCGGATCTTGCGAATGATCGCGATCAGTTCCTTGATGTCGGGCGCGGTCAGGCCGGCCGCCGGCTCGTCCAGCAGCAGCAGCTGCGGATCCAGCGCCAGCGCCCGCGCGATCTCGAGCAGGCGCTGCTTGCCGTAGGGCAGGTTGCGCGCCTCCTCGAGCGCGAGTTCCTCCAGGCCGACGAACTTCAGCAGGCCCAGCGCGCGGCTGGCGGCCGCCGTGCTTTCGCGGCGGTAGCGCGGCGTATGCACCGCGACGTCGAAGAGGTTGCTGGCGAAGGTGTGGTGCAGGCCCACCTGCACGTTCTGCTGCGCGGTCATCTCGCCGAACAGCTGCACGTTCTGGAAGGTGCGCGCGATGCCGGACAGCGCGATGTCCGACGAGGTGCGCCCGACCAGCGAGCGCCCGTCGAAGCTGATCGCGCCGGCGGTCGGCACGTAGATGCCGGTCAGCACGTTCATCATCGTGCTCTTGCCCGAGCCGTTGGGCCCGATCAGCCCGTGGATGGTGCCGCGCCGCACCGCCAACGCCACGTCGTTGAGCGCCTTCAGGCCGCCGAACTGCATCAGCACGCCCGAGGCCTGCAGCAGCTCGCCCGCGCCTGCCCCCGCGGTGCCGCCGGCGGCCACCGAGACCGCGTCGCCGACCGGCTTGGCCTGCGCATCGGCGGTGAGCTGCAGCGGCGGCCGGCGCAGGTTCAGCGCATTGCGCACGAAGCCGACGATGCCGTCCTGCAGGTAGTAGACGACGAAGAGCATGATCACGCCGAAGATCGACAGCCGCCAGTCGGTCATGGTGTCGAGCCAGAAGGCCAGGCCCGCCAGCGCAATGCTGCCCACCACCGGGATCGCCATCTGCGCCACCGTGGCGCGCTCCCGGCGCACCGCGACGAAGGCGCTGATCAGCACCAGCACTGCGAGCAGCACCGACACCCAGCGGAACATCTCGACGTCGTCGAGCAGCTTGGGCAGCAGCACGATGATCGCGGCGCCCAGCATCGAGCCGATGCGGCTCTTGCGCCCACCCATGATCACCGCCAGCAGGAACAGCACCGTCAATTCGAAGTTGTAGGTGTTGGGCGAGATGTACTGCTCCGAATAGGCATAGAGACAGCCGGCCAGGCCGGCGAAGCCCGCGCTGATCACGAAGGCATAGACCTTGTAGCGATACACCGAGACACCCATGCAGTCGGACGCGACCGGGCTGCCGCGCAGCGCCTCGAAGGCGCGTCCCAGGTGCGAGCGCAGGATGCGGTGCACCACGACGAGCGACAGCACCAGCAGCACCGCCACCACCCAGTAGAACTCGCGCTCGTCCAGCCTGTGACCGAAGAGCGGCGGCTTCTGCAGCTTGATGCCCATCGGGCCTTCGGTGAGGAAGCTCATCTCGTTGATGAGGATCTGGATGATGGTGCCGAAGGCCAGCGTCACCATCGCGAGATAGGGCCCGGTGACTCGCAATGCCGGCAATGCCAGCAGCGCGCCGAACAGCGCGGTGACGCCGATGGACGCGACCAGCGCGACCATGAAGGGCGCGCCCAGCTTCATCACCAGCACGCCGGCGGTGTACGCGCCGAGACCGAAGAGGCCGGCATGGCCCAGGGAGACCTGGCCGGTGTAGCCGACCACGATGTCCAGCCCGAACAGCAGGATCGCGTAGATCATGATGGTCTCGAGCAGGTGGATGTAATAGGGGTTGGCAAAGCCGACCGGGAACAGCAGCAGTGCTGCGAAGCCCGCGATGGCGAGCAGGAGGCGTCCTGTTTTCATTGTTCTGGATAGGTCCGCAGTTGCGCGGGGAGGCAGGTTGTCATGCCAGGAACACCGCGGAACCGGCTTGGCCGGGCCGCGGGTGTTGCCCCCGGCGAGGGGGTGTCAGAGCCACACGAAGTGGGCGAGGCTGGGGCAGCGCTCATGTCAGACTTTCTTGATGGCGGTCTTGCCGAACAGGCCCGCGGGACGCACGGCCAGCACGATCAGAAGCAGCACCAGCCCCGGCACATCCTTGTAGCCGGTGCTGAGGTAGAAGCCGGTGGTGGTCTCGGCGATGCCGAGGATGATGCCGCCCACCACGATGCCCAGGCCGCTGGTCAGCCCGCCGATGATCGCCACCGCGAAGGCCTTCAGCCCCAGCACCGAGCCCATGCTGGCGCCGGTGAGCGTCAGCGGGGCGATGAGCACGCCGGCAAAGGCCGCGGTCAGCGATGACAGCGCATACGAGAAGGTGATGACCAGGCCGGTGTTGATGCCCATCAGCTTGGCCGCGTCGCGGTCGTTGAAGGTCGCGACCACCGCCTTGCCGTAGATCGAGCGGCGGTTGAAGAGCTCCACCGCCAGCATCATCAGCACCGCGCCGACCACCACCAGGATCTCCATCGGCAGCACGTTGGCACCGAGGAAATGCAGCGGCGCCTCGGGCAGCGGCGACGGGAACTTGAGGTCGTCCCGGCCCCATACGTTCTCGGCGACGTTGACGAAGATGATGCCCAGCGCGATGGTCGACATGATCCAGCCGAACTCGGACTTGATCTTGATCGCCGGGCGCACCGCGATGCGCTCCACCACCACGCCCTGGAACGCGCCGAACAGGCAGACGATCGGGATCATCAGCCAGTAGTTGACGCCGGCCTCGACCAGCGTCAGGCCGACCAGCGCGCCGAGCATGAGCGCGCCGCCCTGGCCGAAGTTCAGTGTGTCCGAGGTCGCGAAGGTCAGCTGGTAGCCGAAGGCGATGACGGCGTAGATCATGCCGAGCGCGATACCGCTGAAGATGAGTTGGGTCAGGATTTGCATGGCGGGTTGGCAGCAGGCATGGCACTCATGAAAAGGCGCCGCCGCGGGATTATCCCGGGGCGGCGCCGGCTGGCTGGAAGCGGATCAATTCTTCGGGATCAGCGCCGCGTCGGCGGCCTTGTCCTTCATCTGCACCGTGGCCGCCTTCTTCATGTCGTCGGCATTGGCATAGCGCACGCGGCCGCCCTTGACTTCGCCGAAGACCGGAATGTTGGCGGTGATGGCGTCGTGGTCGCCCTTGGCGAAGGGCTTGTTGTAGGTGGTGACCACGCCTTCGACCGGCGTCTTCAGGTCTTCAAGCGCAGCCAGCACCTTCGGGCCGTCGGTGCTGTTGGCCTGCTTGATGGCGGCGGCCAGCAGGTAGATGGAGTCGTAGCCCTGGGCCGCCGACACCGGCGAATCGATGCGGTCGTTCTTCGGCTTGAAGGTGCTCAGGTAATTGGCGATGAAGGTCTTGCGCGCGGCCGTGGTCGGCTCCTGGATGAAGGTCTGCGGCATGCGCGCGCCCTCGCCGGCCGGGCCGGCGTTATCGATGAAGCTGGCCATCGCGAGCGTCCAGCTGCCGACGATCGGCACGGTCCAGCCCAGCTTGGTCATGCCGTTGGCGATCTGGGCCAGCTCGGGTCCGATGCCGTAGGTGAGGATGACCTCTGCGCCGGCTTCCTTGGCCTTGAGCAGCTGGGCCGTCATGTCGACGTCCTTGATGTTGAACTTCTCGACAGCGACCGGCGTGATGCCCTTGGCCTTCAGCGCGCGCTCCAGGTCTTCGCGGCCGAGCTGGCCGTAGTTGGTCGAGTCGGCCAGGATCGCGACCTTCTTGTAGCCGCGGCGCACCACTGCTTCCTCGACGATCATCGGCGCCTGGATGCTGTCATGCGCGGCATTGCGGAAGACGTAGTTCTCCGGATCCTTGTCGAACTGGTGGGTGATGACCGAACCGGTCGCCACGTTGTTCAGCACCGGGATCTTGGCGTCCTGGAAGAAGCGCTGCGAGGCCAGGGCCACGCCGGTGTTGATGTAGCCGACCACGGCCACGACGTGTTCCTTGTTGATGAACTCCTGGGCGATCTGCACGCCGCGTTCGTTCTTGGCTTCGTCGTCGCGCTCGACCAGCTTGATCTGGCGGCCGAGCACGCCGCCGTTCTTGTTGATCTCGGCGGTGGCCAGCCGCACGCCGTCGCGCATGCTGACGCCCATCGAGGAGGAACCGCCGGTGAAAGGTCCGTCCACGCCGATCACGATCGGATCGGCAGCGAAGGCGGCGGCGGAAAAAGCCATGGCGCTCGCCACGGCGAGCAGCTTGAAACGGGGTCCCATCAATAGTCTCCAGACATGTCAGTTGTAAGCGCTGACAACGATAGTCAGGATGAAAGCCAGCCGAAAGGGTGACAACCCTAAAACCGACGCCCGCGTGACAAATTTCGCGCGCACCGATTCAGTGCCGGCCTTCGGCCAGTTGCTTGCGGCGCAGCTCGCCCTGGCGCTCGAACATCCAGCCCGGGTATTCGGCCGGCAGCCGGCTGGCCGCGTCCAGCGCCGCGAGCTCGTCCGCGCTCAGCTCGACCTTCACCGCCGCCAGGTTGTCGGCCAGCTGCTCGGGCCGCTTGGCACCGACGATCACGCTGGTCACCTGCGGCTGGTGCAGCAGCCAGGCCAGCGCCACTTGCGCCACCGACACGCCGTGCGCCTGCGCGATCGGCCGCATCGCGTCGACGCAATCCCAGGCACGCGGCTTGTCGACCGGCGGAAAGTCGAAGCTCAGGCGCCGGCTTCCGGCCTCGCCCTGCTGCTCGCGATCGAACTTGCCGCTCAGGAGTCCACCGGCCAGCGGGCTCCAGACCATCAGGCCGACGCCTTCGCTGCGCAGCATCGGGATCAGCTCGCGCTCCAGGTCGCGCCCGGCCACCGTGTAGTAGGCCTGCAGGGACTCGAAGCGCGCGAGGCCCAGCCGCTCCGAGATGCCGAGCGCCTTGACGATCTGCCAGGCCGCCCAGTTGGACACGCCCACGTAGCGCACATGGCCGTGGCGAACCAATTGGTCCAGTGCGCGCACCGTTTCCTCGATCGGCGTGGCGGGATCGAAGCCGTGGATCTGGTAGAGGTCGATGTGGTCGAGCTGCAGCCGCTTCAGGCTGGCCTTGACGCCGTCGAGGATGTGGCCGCGCGAGGCGCCGCGCGAATTGGCCCCGCTGCCGGTCTCGCCGAAGACCTTGGTCGCGACCACCACGCTGTCGCGCGGCACCTTGAGATTCTTCAGTGCCTGGCCGGTGATCTGCTCGGAGAGGCCGCCGGAATAGACGTCGGCGGTGTCGATGAAGTTGATGCCGGCGTCGATGGCCTGGCCGACCAGCCTTTCGGCATCGGCCTGCTGCAGGTCGCCGATCTTGCCCCACATGCCTTCGCTGCCGCCGAAAGTCATGGTGCCGAGGCAGAGCTCGGAGACGAAAAGGCCGGTGCGGCCGAGTGGATGGTGACGCATGGATCGAACTCCTGGATGCCTTGGGAGGATGAGGGTGTGGGAAACAGGGGAGAAAGCGTGCGCGCGGGCCATGCCGGCGACGGTCCGCCAGCATAGGCCGCTCGGGAATTTCCTGCATGGCGCATCCTTTGCCGCCCTCCGAACGTCTTGTCAGGCCCAGCCGATGACAATGCTTTCCGGCCCTGCCGGAGAAAGGACCCGATCATGAAACGCATGGTGAAGTACCGGATCAAGCCCGGCCGAGTGCAGGAGAACGAAGAGGCGGTCGCCGCGGTGTATGCCGAGCTGTCGCGCACCCGGCCCGAGGGCCTGCGCTACGCCACCTTCCGCCTCGAGGACGGCCACAGCTTCGTCCATATCGTCTCGCACGAGTCGCCCGGCGGCGGCAACGAGGCCCTGACCTCGCTGCCCTCCTTCAAGGCCTTCGTGGCCGGCATCCGCGAGCGCTGCGACGAGCCGCCGGTCAATGTCGAGATCCATGAGATCGGCGCCTATGGCTTCTTCGGGCAATAGCAGCGACATCAGCGATATCGGCGATGGCCGGGCCGATCCGGCGCCGATCATCGCCACGCTGGAAGCCGCGCGCGGCAGCTTCCTGGCGCTGGTCGAGGAAATCCGGCCGGAGCTGCATCGCTACTGCACCCGCATGACCGGATCGGTGGCCGACGGCGAGGACGTGGTGCAGGACACGCTGGCGCGCGCCTACTACCAGCTGGCCGAATTCAAGGAGGTGCCGCCGCTGCGGCCCTGGCTCTTCCGCATCGCGCACAACCGCGCGATCGATCATTGGCGCCATGAAGCCCATCGGCGCGCCGAACCGCTGGAGAGCGCGCTGGACCTGGCCGACGATGCAACGCTGGAGCCTGAGAACGCGCTGGGCCGCCGCCAGGCGCTGCAGGCGGCGGCATCGGCCTTCCTGCAGCTTGCGCCGGCGCAGCGCGGCTGCGTGATCCTGAAGGACGTGCTGGGGCATTCGCTCGACGAGATCGGGGCCGAGCTCGACATGAGCGTCCAGGCGGTCAAGGCGGCGCTGCATCGCGGGCGGGTGCGCCTGCGGCAGTCGCAGGCCGCGGCGCCGGCATCGATCGCGGCTACCTCGCCGCGCGCCGTGTCGGCCGAACTGCTGCACTACGCGGCGCTTTTCAACGCACGCGACTGGGACGGCGTACGCGCCCTGCTGGCCGACGATGTGCGGCTCGACCTGGTGTCGCGCCGCCAGGCTTCGGGACGGCGCGAGGTCGGCGTCTACTTCACCAACTACGAACGCCTGCACGACTGGCAGCTTGCACCGGCATGGCTGGACGGCCGCGAGGTGCTCGCCGTGCGCGCGGCGCCGGCATCCGATCGGCCGGCCTATTTCATCGAATTGGACTGGGTGGATGGCAGGGTCGCGGTGATTCGCGACTTTCGGCATGTGCGCTACATCGCGCAGGAGGCCGGCTTCGCGCCGGCGCGCCAGGCGGAGGACGGCGCTGGCTAGGGCCCTTCGGCCGGCGAATCCTGGGCACCCGGATCCTCGCCCTCGCCCGCGCCCTCACCCTGCCCGCTGCGCCGCCCCGACCCCTTCTTGCGCGCCGCCCGCGCCTGCTTCTTCGCGGCGCGCTCCGCATCGGCCTGCTGTCCCGCGGCCAGCCAGCCGGCGAATTCCTCCGGCGTCTCGAGCGTGATGCGCCCGATGCCGCCGCTGCGGAATTCATGCAGCACGATCTCCGCCGCCTTCTGCAGATTGACCCGGCCCTTGGCCAGCAGGCCGCCGCGCGCGCGGCCGATGGCCTCCAGCACCTGCTCGTCGCGCAGGGCGTCGATCGGGTCCAGCTTGAATCGCGCCTCCACCAGGCCCGCGTAGTGGCCTTGCAAGTAGCCGATCAGCTCCAACGCGACCTCCTCCTCGTCGAAGGCATTGCGGCCCACCGCGCCGCTGGCGGCCAGCTTGTAGCCGCTCTGCGCGACGATGATGCGCGGCCACAGCATGCCGGGCGTGTCCCACAGGTAGAAGTCGTCGGCCAGCACGATGCGCTGCTCGATCCGCGTGATGCCGGCCTCGTCGCCGGTCTTCGCCTTGCGGCTGCCGGTCATCGTGTTGATGAGCGTCGATTTGCCGACGTTGGGAATGCCGCAGATCAGCACCCGCATCGGCTTGGCCATGCCGCCGCGCTGCGGCGCGAGCTGGTGGCAGGCCTCGATCAGCTGCCGCGCCGGCGTGGCCTGGCTCGCATCGAGCCCGATCGCGCGGGTGTCAGGCTGCGCGTTGTAGTGCGCGAGCCAGAGGGCGGTGCAGGCCGGATCGGCCAGGTCCTGCTTGTTCAGCACCTTCAGGCCCGGCTTGCGGCCGGTCAGCTCGGCCAGCATCGGGTTGGCGCTCGATCCGGGCAGGCGCGCGTCGAGCAGCTCGATCACCACGTCGATGTCCTTGACCCGCTCGGCAATCGCCTTCTGGGTCAGGTGCATGTGGCCGGGAAACCACTGGATGGCCATCTGGAAGCTCAGCGCCGACCCGCGTTCGCGAGCGCCTTCTGGACCTCGTTGCTGCCCTGGGCCGCGCCGCTCTGCGGCACCGCCTCGCCGGTGCGCTCGCTGACCTCGGCGAAGCGTTGCGCGAGCTGCTCGGGCACATCCGCGCCGATGCCCAGCCAGGCGCCCTGGGTGAGCGTGATGTGAGCCGCCTCGAAGGTGCCGGCGCCGGCGCAGAGGATCGCTCGATTGGGCGCGTTCTCGGCCGCGAGCACCAGCATCGCCGGCACCACCGCCTCGGGCTTGAGCGCCTCCAGCACCTCGGCCGGCATCAGGTCCTCGGTCATGCGGGTGGCGGCGGTCGGGGCCAGGCAGTTGACGCGGATGTCGTTCTTCGCGCCCTCGATGCTCAGGGTCTGCATCAGGCCCACCAGCGCCAGCTTGGCCGCGCCGTAGTTGCTCTGGCCGAAGTTGCCGTAGAGGCCGGAGGACGAGGTGGTCATCACGATGCGGCCGTATTTCTGCGCGTTCATGATCGGCCAGACCGCCTTGGTGCAATGGACCGCGCCCATCAGGTGGACATCGAGCACCAGCCGGAAATCTGCCAGCTCCATCTTGGCAAAGCTCTTGTCGCGCAGGATGCCGGCGTTGTTCACCAGGATGTCGACCCGGCCCCAGGCATCGACCGCCTGCCGCACCATCGCCTCGACCGCCTCATAGTCGGTCACCGATGCGCCGTTGGCGATCGCCTCGCCGCCGGCCGCGCGGATCTCGTCGACCACCGCCTGCGCAGCGCCGGCCGAACCGCCGGAGCCGTCGCGCGCCGAGCCCAGGTCGTTCACCAGCACCCTGGCGCCGCGCGCCGCGAGCGCCAGCGCGTGCTGCCGCCCCAGCCCGTTGCCTGCGCCGGTGACGATGGCCACGCGGCCCTTGAATTCGATGGTGCTGCTGCTGCTCATTCCGTTTGCCTGGGAGTTGTTGACGCGCAGCGTTTTACCCCAGAAAGCGCAAGGGGCCGCCGCGCGGCCTGCTGGCGGGTCCGCTCGGCGACAGCAGCGCGGCCGGCTACGGCTTCCGGCCCAGCGTCTCGCAGTAGTCGAGCAGCAGGTCGATCTCCGCGGACTTGTCGAAGAAGGCATCGGCACCCAGCGCCCGCGAACGAGCCCGCATGTCGGGCGTCGCATAGTTGCTCAGCACCACCACCTTCTGGTGCTCGGCGCGTTGGCGGCAGGCATCCAGCACACCCAGCCCATTGCCCTGCGCGAGGAACAGGTCGACGATCGCCACGTCCCAGCCGTCGCGATGGTGGCGCAGCCAGGTCACTGCCTCGGATTCGCCGGTGGCATGGGCGACCACGGTGGCATCGGCGATGTCCTCCAGGAATCCGACCAGATTCTCGCGAATGACCGGGTTGTCTTCGACGAGGTAGGTCTTGAATGTCATGAGTCGGGCGATGTGGAAAAGGATCGGCAACGGCTGTGCCGCGTCGATCGATCGATCATGATGGGCTGGCTGAGGCCATTTGGTGGGCGCGGGTGGCGAATGCGGGTAGGCCGGGGCCTACCCTCTGCTCAGCGCAGCCAGGCAGGCCACCCGCCCCATCCGCGCGCCTAGTGCGCGACCTTGCCGGGATCGGCCGCGGACACGGGCGACTGGGTCCAATGGTTCTTGAAGCCCAGCCGGGCCGGCGACACATATTGCTCGCGGTAGATCTCGAAGGGCATGGTGTCGCTCGCCTCGATGCGCTGCTGGGCCTCGATCGACGTCTGCGTCATGCGATCGAGTTCGGCCTGCTGCTCGGCGGCGAAGGGCAATGCCAGCAGCTTCTCGCGCGTGTGTTCGGAGCGCGCCCTGACGAAGGAAACGAAGGAATCGCCATGCTGGGACTTCATCGCCGCCAGCACCCGCGCCGACGGCAGCACCGACGCATCGCGCAGGCCCAGTTCGGCCGCGCGCACCGCCTCCATGTGCAGCGAACCGCCATGCGCCGCATCCAGCGCCTGCGCGATCGGCACGAACTGTTCGAGCAGTTCGGCACCCCATTCGGTCAGCGCGACATCGCGACCGCCGCGACGCAGCCGAAGGCCGGGTTCGCGGCCGCGCGCCGCCGTCAGGTGCTGGTTGTGGCCCAGGTCGGCGATCTCCTCGCGGGTATCGGGCGGGCTGTCGCCGAGCAGGCAATGCAGCAGGAAGACATCGATGAAACGCATTGTCTGCGCATTGATGCCGACCGGCTCGAAGGGGTCGAGGTCCATCAGCCGCACCTCGACATATTCGACGCCGCGCTCGCGCAGGGCATGCAACGGACGCTCGCCCGGGTAGATCACGCGCTTGGGCCGGATCGTGCCGTAGAACTCGTTCTCGATCTGCAGCAGGCTGGTGGCGAGCTGGTTGTAGTCGCCGCCCAGGTTGCGGATGCCGATGGCCTCGTAGGCCGGCCAGGGCCGGGTGAGCGCGTCCTGCAGCGAGGCGCCATAGCCGTCGAGGCTGTTGTAGCTCACCGCCAGCGAGGCTTGCGCCTCGCTCTGGTAGCCGAGCCGGCCCATGCGCAGCGAGGTGCCGTGCGGCATGTGCATGCTGCCTTCGCCCAGCGGCTGCAGTTCGTGCGGACGGCCGTCGACGAAGGTCGAACACAGCGCCGGCGACGCGCCGAACAGGTACAGCAGCAGGAAGGCCTGGCGCCGGAAGTTGCGGATCAGCGCGAAATACTGCTCGCTGGACACGTCCGGCAGCGACCAGTTGTAGTGGATGCCCGAGATGGTCTGCATGCGCCGGCCATAGCGGTGGCTGAGCCCCATGCGGTAGACGCTCTTGGCGCGGCCGACGTTGGATGAGCCGTAGCGGCCGATCGGTATGGTTTCATCGGTCGGCAGGCCGCAGGGCATGCTCGACACCCAGAGGCGCTCGTCGCTGGTGCGGTCGAGCACACGGTAGGTGAACTGGTGCACCCGCACCAGTTCTTCCAGCGCCGCCTCAACGCCGGTATGGGCGCCTGTGATGAGTTCCAGCTGGGATTCGCTGAAGTCGGTGGTGATGTGCGGATGCGTGAGCGCCGAGCCCAGCGCCGCCGGATGCGGCGTCAGGGCCAGTTTGCCGTCGGGCAGCGCCCGCAGGCTTTCCTTCTCGATCCCGCGCCGGACCCCCTTCAGCCGCGCGGGCGTGAGCGCATCGAGGCGCTCCTTGAAGTTGCTCATGTTCTTGTGACCCCATCGTTCTTGGTGGGGACGGAAGGTAGCACGGCCCGAAAAGCCTCGCAGGGGGGGGTCATGAACACCCCCCGAGCGGCTTCGCCGCTCCTCCTCTCTGGCGCCTTCGGCTTGGAGGGGGACGCACCCGAGGGCCCGGCAAAGCCGGTTCCCTGGGTGCCCTGGAGGGCCGGCCTGCTGCACGGCCGCTGGTCGAAGCGGGCGCCGCGCTCGCGCGATGCGGGTGGGGCGCAGCGTCGCGCGCCGGGGCGCTCAGGCCAGCACGCGCAGCAGGAAGGCGTTCAGGTCGGCGACCTCTTCCATGCAGACCGAATGCTCCATCGGGTATTCGTGCCATTCGACCTCGTAGCCGAGTGCACGGAGCGCGTCTCGGCTCTCGATGGCGCGGGGGATCTGGATCACGCCGTCGCGCTGGCCGTGGGCCTGGAAGATCGGCGTCTTCTGGTTGGCCGGGCTGCGCTCGGCCACGATGGTGCCGGGCAGGGGCAGGTAGCCCGAGAGGCCGACGATGCCGGCCAGGCGCTCGGCATGGCGCAGGCCGGTCATGAAGGCCATCGCGCAACCCTGGGAGAAACCGGCGATGACCGTCTTGTCGGCCGGAATGCCGCGCGCCTTCTCGTGGGCCAGCAGGGCCTCGATGGCGGCTTGCGAGCGGCGCAGCCCGGGCTCGTCCTCGCGCCGGGCCAGGTCGGTGCCGAGGATGTCGTACCAGGCCGGCATGCGGTAGCCGCCGTTGATGGTGACCGGGATCACCGGCGCGTTCGGGAACACGAAACGAACCGGGCCGACGGCCGACAGGTCGAGTTCGCGCGCGATGGGAACGAAGTCGTTGCCGTCGGCACCGAGTCCGTGCATGACGAGCACCGTCGCCACGGGATTCGGGCCGGTCTCGATTTCGATGGGTGGATTTGGCATGAACCCGAAGTTACCGCAGAAAAGAAGACGCCTCCCATCGGGACGGCCGATTGGCTGACTCCGCCAGTCGCCCACGCAGCCTAGCCTGCAGCCCTTCGACAAGGAAAAAACGTGGCCCTCTCACCCGATTCCGATGAAAGCACCGAAGTCATCGACAGCCTGCTGGTCAAGCCGAAGTTCGGCGGTGTCGCGATGGTCTGCGGCGAATGCCAGAAGCGCAGCAACGGACCGTCGAAGCTGAAGGCCAAGGACGTGCGCAAGATCCTCAAGGGCGAGCTGCACCACCTGCCGGTGCGACTGCGGGTGGTGCAATGCAGTTGCCTGGGGCTCTGCCCGAAGAAGGCGATGGCTGCCGCGGTGGTGGTGGCCAGCGGCCGCCTGCTGGCCGCCGAGATGCACTCCGAGGCGCAGGCGCGGCAGGCGGCGGCCGATTTCTCGCGCTCGCTGCGTTAGCCCGGGCCGCCCTCGGTCGCTTGGCATCGGCGCGCCGGCACGGCGCTGTTCCGTTCGGGACAGCGGTGCGTCGGCAGTCCCCCCGCTGCGGTCAGAATGCGGTCTGATCCAACGACCGGAGACCAAGCATGCTGACACTCATCGGCTTCGCCGCCAGCAACTACTACAACAAGGTCAAGCTGGCCCTGCTCGAGAAGAACGTTCCCTTCGACGAAGAGCTGGTCTGGATCGGCGAGATCGACCTGGCTGCGTCGCCTCTGGGCAAGGTGCCCTACCTGCGCACCGACCAGGGCATGCTGTGCGAGTCGGCGGCCATCAACGAATACATCGAGGCGGCCTACCCCGCAACGCCGCTGCTGCCGGCCGATCCCTTTGCCGCAGCCAAGGTGCGCGAACTCAATCTCTTTCTCGAGCTGCACCTCGAACTGGTGGCGCGGAACCTCTAT
>Ga0265327_10001171_pt1 | contig 35592 bp, 32 predicted proteins | sample 41621metaG_FD_202089 | JGI IMG/M metagenome (GOLD analysis project Ga0265327, IMG submission 202089) | Rhizosphere microbial communities from Carex aquatilis grown in University of Washington, Seatle, WA, United States - 4-16-21 metaG | ecosystem: Host-associated > Plants > Roots > Rhizosphere...
CGGCGTCGCGCCGACGAACGCCGGCAGGAACGAGTGGTGGATGTTGATCAGCGGGCACCCGATGGCGTCGAGGAACTCCGGCGTGATGATCTGCATGTACCGGGCCAGCACCACCAGATCGACGTTGTCCTTGAGCAGATCGAGCTGACGCTGCTCGGCCTGCTCCCGGATGTCCCGGGTGGCCGGGATGTGCACGAACGGCACCCCGAAGGCCCGGACCTGCTCGGCCAGGTCGGCGTGGTTGGAGATCACCATCACCACGGTCATGTCGAGTTCGCCGCGGCGGTTCCGCCACAACAGGTCGAGCAGGCAGTGGTCGGCCGTCGACGCCATGATCGCCACGCGTTTGGGTTTGGACGCATCGGTGAACCGGTAGTCCATGTCGAATTCCTGTGCCACTGCCTGGAATTCGCGTTCCAGTTCGGGCTGGGCGGCGGCCAGGCCCGGCAGATGGAAGACGGTGCGCTGCAGGAAGACGCCGTCTTCCGGGGCCGTTGAGTGCTGGTCCAGCGAGATGATGTTGGCGCCCGAGCGGGTCAGGAACGTCGACACCGCGGCGATGACGCCGCGCCGGTCCGGGCAGTTCAGGAGCAGCCGGCCGATGTCCTTGTGGCGCGGCAACTTTGGCGCGCCGGCAGGGAATTGACTCACGCCGCCCGCAGCTCCAGCGCGACGTTGTTCTCCATGCCGCCGCGCAGCTTGGAGAAGAAGTTGAAGGCCTTGCCGATCAACCCGTAGCGCTTGCCGATGCCGTCGTAGACGACGCCGACCTGCGACTGGTCCAGGATCGCCGCCTTGGCTTCGACGGCCTCGCTCTTCGGGTTGCCGCGCATGTCGCACTTGGCGACCGTGACGCGCGGGGTGTTCCGAATCCGTTTGACCTTCCAGGCCTTGGCTTCGGAGATGACCAGGAGCCGGTCACCGTCGGGCACGGCCCAGACGGCGGTGGGCTTCGGGCGACCGTCCTTGGTGAAAGTGGTCAGCAGGATGTAGTTCGCGGTGGCGACATCGGCGAAGGTGAGGGCCATGGCGATCAGGCTAGTCCGGCGTCGGGTGCCCAGCGCTCTGAGATGGTTCGCCGGCCGCGAAACGCCTAGCCCTCCAGCTCGCCTTCGGTCTCCAACAGCACCTGCTTGAGCCCGTCCAGGGTCTCGGCCTCCGGCGCCGACCACATGCCGCGACCCGCTGCCTCCAGGAGCCGCTCGGCCATGCCGTGCAGCGCCCACGGGTTGGACTCGGACATGAACTTGCGGTTCTCCGGATCCAGCACGTAGCTCTGCGTCAGCTGCTCGTACATCCAGTCCGCCATGACACCCGCGGTGGCGTCGTACCCGAACAGATAGTCGACGGTGGCCGCCATCTCGAAGGCGCCCTTGTACCCATGCCGGCGCATGGCGGTCATCCAGCGCGGGTTGACCACCCGGGCCCGGAACACGCGAGTGGTCTCCTCGGACAGCGTGCGGGTGCGCACGGCATCGGGCCGGGTGTTGTCGCCGATGTAGGCGGCCGGGTCCTTGCCGGTCAGCGCCCGTACGGTCGCGACCATGCCGCCGTGATACTGGAAGTAGTCGTCGGAGTCGGCGATGTCGTGCTCGCGGGTGTCGGTGTTCTTGGCCGCCACCGAGATTCGCCGGTAGGCCCGGTTCATGTCGTCGGTCGCCGGCGCGCCGTCGAGGCCGCGGCCGTACGCGAAGCCGCCCCACGCGGTGTACACCTGGGCCAGATCGGCGTCGTCGCGCCAGTTGCGGCTGTCGATGAGCTGCAGCAGGCCGGCGCCGTAGGTTCCGGGCTTGGACCCGAAAATCCTTGTGGTGGCGCGCCTCTGGTCGCCGTGGTCGGCGATGTCCGTTTGCGAGTGGGCCCGGACGTAGTTGTCCTCGGCCGACTCGTCGAGCCCGGCGACCAACTGGACGGCGTCGTCGAGCATGGTCACCACATGCGGGAAGGCGTCGCGGAAGAAGCCGGAGATGCGGACGGTGACGTCGATGCGCGGACGGCCCAGCTCAGTCAGAGCGATCGGCTCCAGCCCGACCACGCGGCGTGACGCGTCGTCCCAGATGGGCCGAACACCCAGCAGCGCAAGCACTTCGGCAATGTCGTCGCCGGCGGTGCGCATGGCCGAGGTGCCCCAGACCGAGAGCCCGACCGACTCGGGCCAGCGGCCGTAGTCGGTGCGGTAGCGCTCGAGGAGTGAATCCGCCATCGCCACACCGGTTTCCCACGCCAGCTTCGACGGGACGGCCTTGGGGTCGACGGAGTAGAAGTTGCGGCCCGTCGGCAGCACGTTGACCAGGCCGCGCAGCGGTGAGCCCGATGGGCCGGCCGCGATGAACCCGCCGGCGAGGGCGTGCAGGATCTGGTCGATCTCGCGATTCGTCGCGCGCAGCCGCGGCACCACCTCGGTGGCGGCGAACCGCAACACCGCGGCGACCTCGGCGTTGTTGATGCCGTCCACCGCTTCGGCACATATGCGGTCCACGGCAGAAGCGTCCCAACCGGACGACTGCAGCGCGGCAACCAGTTCGCGGGCCTTCGCCTCGGCGGTGTCGACAGCTTCGCGCTCGGCACTGCCGTCTTCGGCCAGGCCCAGCGCCTCACGCAGCCCCGGCACCGACTGCTCGCCACCGAACAGCTGGCGGGCCCGCAGGATGGCCAGCACGAGGTCCAGCTCGGCCTCGCCGTCGGGCGCCTGACCCAGGATGTGCAGGCCGTCGCGAATCTGGACGTCTTTGATCTCGCACAACCAGCCGTCGACGTGCAACAGCATGTCGTCGAACACGTCCTCGTCGGGCCGGTCTTCCAGCCCCAGGTCGTGGTCCATCTTGGCGGCGCGCATCAGGGTCCAGATCTGCTGGCGGATGGCCGGCAGCTTGCCGGGGTCCAGTGCCGAGATGTTGGAGTGCTCGTCGAGCAGCTGCTCGAGTCGGGCGATGTCACCGTACGTCTCGGCACGAGCCATCGGCGGGATCAGGTGGTCGACCAGGACGGCGTGCGCCCGGCGCTTGGCCTGGGTGCCCTCGCCGGGGTCGTTGACCAGGAACGGGTAAACCAGCGGCAGGTCGCCGAGGGCCGCGTCCGTGCCGCACGCCGCCGACATGCCCAGGGTCTTGCCGGGCAGCCATTCCAGGTTGCCGTGCTTACCCAGGTGGATCATCACGTCGGCACCGAAGTGCTTGTTGATCCAGTGGTAGGCGGCCAGGTAGTGGTGACTCGGCGGCAGGTCGGGGTCGTGGTAGATCGCGACGGGATTCTCACCGAATCCGCGCGGCGGCTGGACGATCAGCACAATGTTGCCGGAAACCATTGCGGCGATGACGATTTCACCGTCCGGGTCCTGCGATCGGTCGACGAACAACTCCCCAGGGGCCGCACCCCAGTGCTCGGTCACGGCATCGGTCAGCTCGGCCGGCAGGGTGGCGAACCAGGCACGGTAGTCCTTGGCCGATACCCGGACGGGGTTGGCTTCCAGCGCTTCGGTGCTGAGCCAGTCGGGATCCTGGCCGCCCTTCTCGATCATGGCGTGGATCAGGGCGTCACCGTCGCCGGCGTCGACGCCGGGGATGTCGCCGATGCGGTAGCCGGCGTCGCGCATGGCGCGCAACAGCGCCACGGCGCTGGCCGGGGTGTCGAGGCCGACGGCGTTGCCGATGCGGGCGTGCTTGGTCGGGTACGCCGAGAACACCAGGGCGACGCGCTTGTCGGCGGGCTCGATGTACTTCAGGCGGGCATGCCGGACGGCGAGCCGGGCGACCCGCTCGCAGCGCTCGGGATCGGCGACGTACGAGATCAGGCCCTCGCTGTCGATCTCCTTGAACGAGAACGGGACGGTGATGATGCGCCCGTCGAACTCCGGCACCGCCACCTGCGACGCGACGTCGAGCGGCGTCAGCCCGTCGTCGTTCTCGTCCCACTGAGCGCGCGAGCTGGTGAGGCACAGGCCCTGGAGGATCGGGATGTCGAGCGCGGCCAAGTGTGCGACGTTCCAGTTGTCGTCGTCGCCACCGGCACTGGCCGTGGCCGGTGTGGCGCCGCCGGCCGCCAGCACGGTGGTGATCAGGGCGTCGGCGGTCCCCAGTAGCTCGATGAGTTCGGGCTCGGCGGTGCGCAGTGAGGCGCAGAAGATCGGTAACGGACGGCTGCCTGCGTCTTCCAGGGCCTGGCACAGCGCGTCGATGTAGGCGGTGTTGCCGGCCAACTGCTGGGCCCGGTAGTAGAGCACCGCGACGGTCGGTCCGGTCGCCTCGGTTTGCCGGTCCAGCAGCCCCCAGCTCGGGGCTGATTCGGGTTCACCGAATCCGAACCCGGTCATGAGGACGGTGTCCGACAGGAAGGAATGCAGATTCACCAGGTTGCTCACGCCACCCTGCGCCAGATAGACGTGTGCCTGCAGCGCGACGCCGGCCGGGACGGTCGAGTGACTCATGAGGTCGGCGTCGGGCGCCTGCTCCCCCGACAGCACCACCGTGGGGATGCCGCTGGCGACGACGGCGTCGATGTCGTCCTGCCAGGTGCGGTAGCCGCCCAGTACCCGAACGATCGCCAGGTCCGCGCCGGCCAGCAGTTCCTGCAGTTCACCGGCGATCAGCCGGGACGGATTGGCCCATCGGTAGTCAGCCCCGCTGGCGCGGGCGGTGATCAGATCGGTGTCGGACGTCGAGAGCAGCAGTACGGTCGGCACCGACTATTCGTACCGCACGGGCAGGGTCGCGCGGTCCCGGCCCTTGCCTGGACGGAAAAAGCGCAACGGGGCGGGTTGCTGTGCAACCCGCCCCGTCGGCGGTCTTCAACTACGGCGCTGGATCAGCGCTCGGTGGTCTGCCAGCGCGAGTACCACGTCTTGCCCTGGTAAGGCAGTCCGGCGGCCACGATGAGCGCGAAGACGCCACCAGCGTAGAGAGCGAAATCGGACATTGCGTCCCTCCTTATGTCATCCGAATGCGATGTAGCAAACGGAAGTTCGCGTTCCACGGTACGGACCCAGGCGGCCAACACAAGGGACTTGTAAGGCACGGAACAGCCCGGAAACGACAGTGACCCATCTCATAATCTGCGGTACAACGTAACGTGGACAAGGTGATTCGCACGCGTGACGACGACGCCTGCCCCGGTGCCCTGCAGGTGCACCAGGCGGCCGACGGTGGGCTGGCCCGCATCCGCCTGGCCGGCGGCATGATCACCGCTGCGCAACTGGAGGCACTGGCCCATGCGGCCGCCGAATTCGGTTCGCCGGCAATGGAACTGACTTCCCGCGGCAACATCCAGGTGCGCGGCATCCACGACGCCGTGGGGCTGGCCGCGGCGGTCGAATCGGCGGGCCTGCTGCCCTCGCCCACCCACGAGCGCGTCCGCAACATCGTGGCGTCCCCACTGTCGGGCCGCAGTGGCGGCCTGGGTGACGTCCGTGACGTCGTGCGTGACCTCGATTCCGGTCTGCAAAAACGCCCTGAACTGGCCGAATTGCCCGGGCGGTTCTGGTTCGGGGTCGACGACGGCCGCGGCGACATCTCGGGCCTGGCCACCGATGTGAGCACCCATCTCACCTCTGCGGACACCGCCGCCGTGCTGGTGGCGGGCCGCGACACCGGCGTGCGGATTCCCGCCCCCCAGGCCGCCGATACGCTGCTGGACCTGGCCGGCACGTTCCTGAGTATACGCGGGAACCGTTGGCGGACAAGCGAACTGGGCAGCGCCGACGAGCTGCTGGCCACCACCGGGCTCCGTCCCACCGAACCGTCGGGTGCCACGTGGGCGCCGGTCGACACGCCGCCGGTCGGCTGGATCACGCAGGACGACGGCCGGATCACGTTGGGCGCGGCTGTCCCCTTGGGTGTGCTGCAGGCCCGCACCGCCGAGTTTGTGGCCGCCATCACCGCACCGATCGTGGTCACTCCATGGCGCTCGTTACTCATCTGTGACCTCGAAGAGGGCATTGCCGACACCGCGCTGCGGGTCCTGGCGCCCTTGGGTCTGATTTTCGACGAGCACTCCCCCTGGCTCGCGATCAGCGCCTGCACCGGCAGCCCGGGGTGCGCCAAGTCACTGGCCGATGTCCGCAGTGACGCCGCGGCGGCCGCCGAGACCGGCGAGCCCGCCGGGCGCCGGCATTTCGTCGGCTGCGAGCGCGCGTGCGGCAGTCCGCCGATCGGCGAGGTGCTGGTAGCGACCAATTCGGGGTACGAACCGCGCCACCCGTAGGGTTAGCGCGTGCTCGACTACGTCCGCGACGCTGCGGAGATCTACCGGCAGTCGTTCGCGACCATCCGCGCCGAGGCGGATCTGGCGCGATTTCCCGACGACGTCTCCCGCGTCGTCGTGCGCCTGATCCACACCTGCGGCCAGGTCGACGTCACCGAGCACGTCGCCTATACCGACGATGTGGTGCCGCGCACGCACGCCGCACTCGCCGCCGGAGCCCCGATCCTGTGCGACTCGTCGATGGTGGCGGCGGGCATCACGCGCTCCCGGCTGCCCGCGCACAACGAAGTGGTGTCGCTGGTCGCCGATCCGCGCGCGCCGGAATTGGCGGCGAAACTGGGCAGCACCCGGTCCGCGGCCGCCGTCGATCTGTGGGCGGACCGGCTCGGTGGTGCCGTGCTGGCCATCGGCAATGCGCCGACCGCCCTGTTCCGGCTGCTGGAGCTGCTGGACGAGGGTGCCCCGGTCCCCGCCGCGGTCCTGGGCGGTCCGGTCGGGTTCGTCGGCTCGGCACAGTCGAAGGACGAACTGGTCGCGCGGCCGCGCGGTATGGACTATCTCGTGGTGACGGGGCGGCGTGGCGGTAGCGCCATGGCCGCTGCCGCGGTGAACGCGATTGCGAGTGAGCGCGAGTGAGGCTTGCCGAAAGAGCAGAAGGTAGACGATGACAGCAGGAGTTCTTTACGGCGTCGGCCTCGGCCCCGGTGACCCGGAACTGGTGACGGTCAAGGCCGCGCGGCTGATCGGTGAGGCCGACGTGGTGGCGTACCACAGCGCACGGCACGGCCACAGCATCGCGCGCCGCATCGCCGAACCGTATCTGCGTCCCGGCCAGATCGAGGAGCACCTCGTCTACCCGGTGACGACCGAGACCACGTCGCACCCGGGTGGGTACGACGGCGCGATCGAGGACTTCTACGCCGAGGCCGCCGAGCGGATCGCCACCCACCTGGCCGCGGGCCGCAACGTCGCCCTGCTGGCTGAGGGCGACCCCCTGTTCTACAGCTCCTACATGCACATGCACACGCGGCTGACCGAACGGTTCGACGCCGTCATCGTGCCGGGCGTGACCTCCGTCAGCGCCGCATCGGCGGCGATCTCGACGCCGTTGGTGCAGGGCGAGCAGGTACTCACCATCCTGCCCGGCACCCTGCCGGCCGGCGAGCTGCAGCGCCGTCTGGCCGACACCGACGCGGCCGTGGTGATGAAGCTGGGCCGTTCGTACCCGGCTGTGCGGCAGGCACTTTCGTCGGCGGGGCGGCTGGACGAGGCGTTCTACGTGGAGCGCGCAAGCACCGAGGCGCAGCGGGTACTGCCGGCCGCCGACGTCGACGACGCGTCGGTGCCGTACTTCTCGATCGCGATCCTGCCGGGCGTCCGACGCGAGGCCGATAGCGCCGGCAGTGTTCGGGTGGTCGGCCTCGGCCCGGGCGACCCGGAATGGACGACGACCCAGACCCGTCGGGAACTGGCGGCCGCCACCGACCTGATCGGCTACGGCCCGTACCTGGACCGGGTGCCCGAGCGACCCGGTCAGCAGCGCCACCCCAGCGACAACACCGACGAGCGCGCCCGCGCCGAGCTGGCCTGCAAGCTGGCCCAGGAGGGCCGGACGGTCGCCGTGGTGTCCTCCGGCGATCCGGGCGTGTTCGCGATGGCGACCGCGGTGCTCGAGGAAGCCCGGCAGTGGCCGGGGGTCGACGTCCGGGTGATCCCGGCGATGACCGCCGCGCAGGCCGTGGCCAGCCGCGTCGGCGCTCCCCTCGGTCACGACTACGCGGTGATCTCGCTGTCCGACCGGCTCAAGCCGTGGGACATCATCGCCGAGCGGCTCACCGCGGCCGCCCGCGCCGACCTGGTGCTCGCGATCTACAACCCGGCATCGAAGACCCGGACCTGGCAGGTCGCCGCCATGCAGGACCTCCTGCTGGAGTACCGCGACCCGAACACCCCCGTGGTCATCGGCCGCGACGTCGCCGGACCGAAGGAAACGGTGCGGGTGGTGCGCCTGGCCGAGCTCGACCCGGCCGAGATCGACATGCGCTGCATGCTGATCGTCGGGTCGTCGCAGACGGTGTGGCATGCCACGCCCGACGGCGACCGGGTGTTCACACCGCGGACGTACCCCAGCAGTCATTGACGCGTTACAACACGAGGGGCTAGCGTAACGCGCGATGACGGCCGTGGTTCCCATCCCGCGCAGCCCCGAGGACGTGACTGCACTCTGGCTCAGTCATGCGCTGGGCGTCGAGGTCGACGACGTCGCGATCAGCCCGATCGGCACCGGCCAGACCGGGGCCACCTATCGGGTGACGGTGCAGTACCGCCAAAGTTGCTCTCTTCCGGGAACCTTCGCGATCAAACTGCCGTCGCAGGATGAATCGGTGCGGGATCGGGTCGCCATCGGGTACCGCTCGGAGCATGCGTTCTACACCGAAATGGCGAAGCACGTCGCCATCCCCGTCCCGGTCTGCCACTACTGCGAGATCGACAACGACGGCGCCGACTTCGCGCTGTTGCTCGGCGACCTGGCACCGGCCGAGCAGGGCGACCAGTTGACTGGGTGCACCGTCGAAGAAGCCGTGCTCGCGGTCCGGGCACTGGCCGGCCTGCACGGGCCCAGCTGGTGCGAACCGAAATGGGCCGACTTCCCGGGCATCTCGATGCCGAAGGCCACTCAGGATTTCGCCGACGGGCTAGGCGAAGTCGCGAAGATGGCCACCGAGATCACGCTCGAAAAACTCGGTGCCCGTATGTCGGACGCGGATCGGGACACCCTGCGCACGTCGATGTCGATGGTCACGCCGTGGCTGATGACCGAGCCCCATCGCCATGCGCTGCTGCACGGCGACTACCGGCTGGACAACATGCTGTTCAACCCCGGCCGTACCGAGGTCACGATCGTCGACTGGCAGACCATCGGCAACGGGTTGCCGGCCCGCGACCTGGCTTACTTCACCGCGACGAGCCTGACACCGGAGGTACGCGCGGCGGCGGAGCGCCAGTTGGTCGACGCCTATCACGACGAGTTGATGAGTTACGGGATAACCGATTACGACCGGGAAACCTGCTGGCACGACTACCGACTGGGTCTGCTCCAGGCGCCATTGTTGATCGTGTTGGGCACCGCGTTCGCGAATTCGACCGAGCGCGGCGACGACATGATGCTGGTGATGACAGCCCGCAGCTGTCAGGCGATCCGGGAGCTCGGGGCCATGGAACTGGTCAGCGCGCTCTGACCCACTCCGCGGCGTCGTCGACGGTGGCGACCGTCGCCACCCCGGCGGGCAGCGGCGGCCGGTCCACCATGATCACCGGAATCTTCAGCGCCGCAGCAGCGTCCAACTTGGCGCGCGTCATGCTGCCACCGCTGTTCTTGGTCACCAGGGCGTCGATGCGGTGATCACGCAGCAGCGCGAGCTCGTTGTCGTAGCCGTACGGCCCGCGGGACAGCAGGATTTCGTGGTGGGGCGGCAGGGTTTCGGGCTCCGGCGGGGTGACGGCGCGGATCAGGAACCAGGCGTCCGAGGTGCGGAAGGCCGTGGTGCCCGAACGTCCCGTGGTGAGGAAGACTCGTTGGTAGCCATGGTCTTTGACGGTCTGTGCGGCGTGCCGGTCGTCGGCGACGACGATCGCGTCACCGTGCGGCCACGCCGGCCGGGCCAGAACCAGGTGCGGCACCCCCACGGCAGCGCACGCCTGGGCGGCGTTGGCCGTGATGTTGGCGGCGAACGGGTGCGTGGCGTCGACGACGGCGGTGATCTCGTTGTCCTGCAGGTACGTTCGCAGGCCGGCGACGCCACCGAAGCCACCGATCCGCACCGCGCCGACCGGCAGCGCCGGGTCGGGGACGCGGCCGGCCAGGGAGCTGATCAACTCGACGTCGGGGTGCAGCCGCTTGGCCAGTGCCCGCGCTTCGGAAGTCCCGCCCAGCAGCAGCAGCAGCTTCATCAGTGGGTGGCCCCGCGGCGGCGGCCGCTGGAATACAGGTAACTCTCGGCAAAACCCTGCGCGCCCAGTGCGTCGCCGACGAAGATGACCGCGGTCTTGGTGATACCCGCCGACTTCGTTCGCTCGGCCAGTTCGGCCAGCGTGCAGGTGATGACCTGCTCGGTCGGCCAGCTCACGAAAGCCACGACCGCGCAAGGGGTTTCCGGACCGTATCCGCCCTCGATCAGCTGCGGGACGATGTTGTCGATCTGCGCGGCCGCCAGGTGCAGCACCAGGGTGGCGCCGGGCTTGGACAGGGACACCAGGTCCTCGCCGTCGGGCATCGCGGTCGACAGCGTCGCCACCCGGGACAAGGTGACGGTCTGGGCCACGCCGGGCACCGTCAGCTCGCGCCCGAGTGCCGCGGCCGCGGCGGCGAAAGCCGGTACACCAGGGACGATTTCGTAGGCGATTCCGAGCTCGTCCAGCCGGCGGCACTGTTCTGCCACGGCACTGTAGATCGAGGGATCCCCGGAGTGCAGGCGCGCCACGTCGAGGCCCGCCTCGTGCGCGGCGACCAACTCACCGAGGATCTGTTCCAGGTTGAGCGGACCGGTGTCCACGACCCGCGCGTCCGGCGGGCATTCCGCCAGCAGATCGTCGGGCATGATCGAGCCGGCGTACAGGCAGACCTGGCACGACCGCAGCAGCCGCTGCCCGCGCACGGTGATGAGATCTGCGGCGCCGGGCCCCGCGCCGATGAAGTACACCGTCATTCTTTGACCACCGTCCACTGGGTTATCGGCAATGCCGGGCGCCAACCGGTGAAGCCGCCGATCGGTTCGCCATGATAATGCTGGAAGCGGCGCAGATCGCCGCCCAACTTTGAATAGAGCTGCACCACAAACGCTTCCGACTCCGCTGTCACCGCGTTGGCCACCAGCCGACCGCCGGGTTCGAGCGCGTCGAAGCAGGCTTCGAACAGACCCGGCCGAGTCAGGCCGCCACCGATGAAGATGGTGTCCGGCGCGGCGACGTCGGCGAAACTGTCCGGCGCCGCACCACGGACGTCGACCCGCACGCCGAACATGGTGACGTTGGCGGCGATCCGCTCACGGCGCACGTCGTGGCTCTCGAACGCAATGGCGCGACCACCGGACGCCCGGCACCATTCGATCGCCACGCTGCCCGAGCCCGAGCCGACGTCCCAGAGGATTTGGTCCGGGCGGGGCTCCAGCGTGGCCATGGTCACCGCGCGGATGTGCTGTTTGGTGATCTGCCCGTCGTGCGCGAAAGCGTTGTCCGGCAACGCCGCTCCGACCCGCAGATCGGGGACGTACCGCACCGCAATGACATTCAGCGCGTCAACTTCCGGGTCTGCGATGTCCCAGTCCTCGGCGGTCACGGCGGTGACGCGTTCGGCCGGCCCGCCGAGCTGTTCCAGCACGGTGAATTCCGATTGACCACGGCCGGCTTCGGTGAGCAGCCGGGCCAGTGCCCGCGGGGTGTCGGCACCCTTCGACAGCACGATGGCTTGTCCGCCCAGTCGCATCGCGGTGTGGGGTGCGGCATTGACGAGGCTGATCACCTCGGTGTCCTGGACGCTCCAGCCCAGCCGCGCGCACGCCAGGGTCACCGAGGACACGTGCGGCAGCACCGTGACGCGATCCCGACCGAACAGGCGGATCAGGGTGGCGCCGATGCCGTGCAGCATCGGGTCGCCGGATGCCACCGCGTGGACATCCCCCAGCCCGTCGAACACCGTCGGCAACGCCGCCAGCATCGGCGACGGCCAGGCCCGGCGCTCGGCGGTGACGTCCGCGTTCAGCAGGTCCAGTTGCCGAGGGCCGCCGAAAATAACTGTGGCGCCCAGGAGTTCGTCGCGCGCAGCCTGGCCGAGCCCGGCCAGGCCGTCGGCGCCGATACCGACGACCGTGATCCTGCCTTCGTTCCAGCTCACCTTGGCATCTTCCGCCAGATCGCCTTCGGCACAAAACGAGTCGCGAAGATCAGTGGCCGGATCCCCCACGGTACCCAGACGGCGGACTTGCCCTTTCGCAGTGCTGTCGCGGCCGCCTCGGCGACCTGCGCCGGCGTGCTCGACATCGGCGCCGGGTCCATGCCCTCGGTCATCCGCCCGATCACGAAGCCGGGTCGCACGATGAGCAATTGGATGCCGGTGCCGTGCAGCGCGTCGGCCAGCCCGCAGGCAAAGCCGTCCAGACCCGCCTTGGCCGACCCGTACACGTAGTTGGCGCGGCGGACCCGCGCCCCGGCGATCGATGAGAACACCACCAGCCGACCCCGGCCGGCGGCGCGCATGCGCTGCGCGAGCAGCGTCAGCAGGTTCACCTGGGCCACGTAGTCGGTGTGCACGACGGCCACCGCGTGCGGCGCGTCGTCCTCGGCCCGCGCCTGGTCACCGAGGACGCCGAAAGCCAGGACCGCGGTGCCGATGGGCCCGTGTTCGGCTTCGATCGCGCTGACCAGTGCGGCGTGCGACTCCAGGTCGTCGGCGTCGAACTCGCACGTCTGCACCTCGGCGGCGCCTGCCGCGCGGACCGCCCGCACCTCGTCGGTCAGCTGGTCGGCCCGGCGCGCGGCGAGCACCACCGTGTTGCCCGGCGCCAGCCGGACGGCCAGTTCCAGGCCGATTTCGCTGCGGCCGCCGAAGATGACGACGACCTCGCCGCCGGTATCCGCCGTGTCGTTCACGGCTGCGATTATCACCTGCGCTACTTTTGACCGTGATGGCGAAGGCAACGACACGGCTCACCAGTGACGCGCTGGCATTCCTCACCGAGCGTCATCTGGCGATGCTGACCACCCTGAGGTCCGACAATTCACCGCACGTCGTGGCTGTCGGTTTCACCTTCGACCCCAAAACCCACATCGCGCGCGTCATCACCACCGGCGGTTCACAGAAGGCACTCAACGCCGCCCAGCGTGGCGTCGCCGTGCTGAGTCAGGTCGACGGCGCCCGGTGGTTGTCTCTCGAAGGCAAGTCGACGGTCAGCAATGACGTCGACGACGTCCGCGACGCCGAGCTGCGGTACGCGCAGCGCTACCGCACCCCGCGCGTCAATCCCCGGCGTGTGGTGATCGAAGTCCGCGTCGAACGCGTCCTCGGCTCGAGCGAGCTGCTGGACCGCGGCGAGGCTTAGTCAACTTTTCAGGTTCTTCTCCGGCGACCTGCCGATCGTGGTGACGGTTCGACGCCCAGCGCAATCGCTCTGCTTTCCAACGGTTCCGGACGACGGGTGTGCCGGTCCGCAGTCGACGCACGGACCTTAATGCGTGCAGAACCCGCGGCACGCAGCAGCCGCAGCGCATGCGGCACCGCCGTCGCGACGTGGTGTCGTGTCATTGGGCGCCACTGACGCCGTATCACCTTGCAGGACTGTCACTTTCGCCGCCATCGTCTCCGTTATCCGCCGGATAGAGCGTGGGGTGGTGGTAGTGGTTGGTGCGGGGTTGGCCGACGTCCAGGAGGGGTGGTGGGGTCCAGTGGGTGCGGCCGTCGGGACCCATGGTGGTGGTCCAGCCGCCGGTGTCGGCGAGGCGGTTGTCGGATCCGCAGGCCATGGTCATGGTGTCGATGTTGGTCAGGCCGCCATCGCGCCAGTTGATCAGGTGATGCACCTGGCTCCGCGACGCCGGCGCGGTGCAGTTCGGTCTGGTGCAGCCGCGGTCGCGGCCGAACAACGCCAACCGCTGCGCAGTGCTGGCGGTGCGGGCCGCGCGGCCCAAGTAGAGCGGTTGGCCGGTGTGCTCGTCGAACACCGCGAGGTAGTTGTCCGAGCCCTGGGCGGCCATCCGTACCAAATCCTTCACCGGCAGTTTCGTTCCCGTGTGGGTCAAAGCCACTCCGGCACGTTTTTCCAACTCGGCGACGGTGCAGGTGCCGACCACCGCGACGGGGAAGCCGTTGTGCACCCCGGAGGAGGAGGCCAGCATCATCCGGCCCACGAATTTGAAGGCGTCGTACTGCCGCTGCGCCACAGTGCGCGTGTCGTTGTCGATCTGTTCCTGCGTCGGTGTCCCAGAGAAGCAGGGCTGCGGATCGGCGGGGTTGCACATACCCGGGGCGGCGTACTTGTCGAACAACACTTCCCAGTAGGCACGGCCTTCCGGATCCAGTTCGGCGGTGACGTCGGTGACGTCGGTGCGGCCGTCGGGTCGCTGCTTGCCCATGACGAACGAGCGTTTCGGGTCGGGCTCATCGTCGTTAGGTTCGGGCCCGTCCTGATCCAGCCGATACAACAAATCCGCTGCGACTTTGCGGAGGTCCTCGGGCGTCTTGACCCTCGCGTCGGCCACCAGATCCGTCTCGCACTGCAACACCGTGACCGGGTCGGCCGCCCACAGCGGCACCTTGGTGAAGAAGTTGGTGATCACCGCGACGTGCTCGGTGTTGATCGCACCCTCAGCCAGCGCCGCGGCCACCAGTTCCCACACTGGACCCAACGGTTCCCCGGTGATCGCCGACCGCGGCCCCAGATGATCGCAGTCCCGCACCCGGCGGCGAGCCTCCTCCCGACTGATGCGCAGCCGCACATGCAGCACCTCGGGCCAATCCTTGGCCCCAATGTCTTTGGCGGTGGCCTGGGTCTGGGCGGCGGCCAGAATCTCGTGATCGACGGCTGCGGACGCACACTTAAGGGTTTCGCGGCGCGACTGCAACTCCAACAAAGTGCGAATGTCCAGGCCGGTGTAATCGAGGTTGTTGACCGCCGCGACCGCGTCCTCGAGCACCGCGTAGGCGGTCAGGACAGCGGCGCGGTCGGTGGCCATATTCGAACAATAGTTCGAGCCACCGACAAGAAAACATCGGGAGCGTGACGCTAGTTACCACTGTGACCAGCGCGAACAAAGTGATTAAAGTTTTTTGGCGCGCGACCGCTCAGGACAAGACCAACCTGATCGACGGCCAGCACCCGGTCGGCGAAATGTTCGCAGTCGTGACACCGAGACTGCAGCCATTCACCAAACCGACCATTACACGGGCTACGGTCCACAACTGCGACAACTATTCGTCATAAGATGCTCAGCGTCCCCAGACCGGCAGGAGCATCGATGTCACGCGGCACTCCGCTGGAAGACGGCGCCCGGGCAGGCTCCCCTCCCACTGACCGCGTCGTCAGCATCATCGAACTCCTGGCACAACAGTCCGAACCCAGTTCGGTGGCCTCCATCGCTTCGCGCCTGGAACTCAACCGCGCGACGGTGACCTCGATCCTGCTGGCCCTGGAGCGCGCCGGTTGGGTTGTGCGCCTTGCCGATCGGACTTACACACTCGGCCCGGGCATGCTCGGGGTCGCCGCGGCCGTGCACAACGCCCTGCCCCTACCGGAGAACCACACCGAGGTCCTGCACGACTTGGCGCACGCCACCAAGTGTGGCGTGTCGCTGGCCATGGTCGGCACCACCGAGATGACGTTCGTGAGCGTGGTGCGCGGCGTCGGCCACATCCCGGGCGGTGTCGGCGTCGGTGTGCGACTGCCATTGACGCCGCCGGCGGGCGCATCGGTGATCGCCCGCCGCGACGCGGCCAGTCAACAGCAGTGGCTCGCGGGTGCACCGCAAGAGTTGCGCCCCGACTTCGGCAACATGCTCGATCAGCTGCGCACGGACGGCGTAGCAATATTCGATTTCGGTGACTCCAACCCTGAAGTACTGGGGGTGCTCGGCGACGTCGCCGAGCTGCTCTCCGAACACCCGCGGCGCAGTGCGCTCCGGCAGCGGGTTTTCGAGACACTGGTGAGCCTGGGCGGAAAGCCTTACAGCACAGCACAGCTCGAATCGCCCGAGCCGCTCGCCGTGAGCTATCTGAGCACCGCCGTGGACAACGTCGCCGGCCATCCCGCCTACGAGATTCAGCTCGGACCACTGAATCCGTCGGTCAGTGCCGCCGATCGGGCGCGATACATCCACGAATTGTGCTCGGCCGCAGCAAAGCTCAGCCAGCACTAGCCATCGCCAACCCGCGCCCCGTCGGCTGTCCGGCGGGGAACTTCGATGACCCACTCACCGGGAATCAATGCTTGCGCCGCGGTCGCCGGAGTGCTTACCATCTGCCCGTCGACAATTATTTGGCATCTAACTGACAATTATTCGTCATAACTCGGGAGTGTGGATGGACACAGCAACGACGCTGCATCGCATTGGAAGCTCGGCCGAATCGGGTCATGCCCGGTTCATCGGCCGCGTAGGCGCACTGGCCGTTGCCCTCGGCATCGGCATCGCCGTCGCGAACAGTCCGGCCATCTGCCTGGCCGACACCGCCACGTCCGCGTCCGCGTCGTCCGCGGACAACCCGTCGTCAACCGGCAAGCAGAAGCCCGCCAAGAAGGTGAAAACGCCTAAGCGGCAGAAGGATTCATCGAAAAAGAACGACCAGACGACGTCGTCTGCCACGACGCCGGACAAGGCAGATGGTCGTGCGGCGCCCAAGCCCGCCGACGCAGCCGCCGCGGAACAACCGGCAACCGCCGTCCCGGATGAGAAGCCGGCCGCGACGATACCACTGCCCGCACAGGCATCCGAGACCGCCGTCGCGGCGACCACGAAGGCACGCCAGAGCCGGCGTCGCACCCCGGAGGCGACCAAGCCCGCGGCCACGGTCGCGCAGCCCGCCGCCGCAACCCCGCGGCAGCCCACCAAGCCCATCACAGCCACCGCAACCGCACCGACGTCAGCGGCGACTGCACCGAAACCAGCTGCAGCTCAGGATGTTTCGGTCTCATCTGCCGTCACGACCGTGTCGTCGGCCCTGAACGCTGCGGCCACCTCCATCACGACCACGACACAACCTGTGTCGACGGCCGCAACGGGCGGAAACGTCGTCACCCAGGTGGTGTCCAGCCTGCTCGGCGCCATCGGACTGGTCCCGCACGCCGGCACCAGTCCCGCCGCTCCGCCGCAGGCGCCGGTGCTGTGGACCCTCTTCGGCTGGATACGCCGCGAGATCGGCAACACCTTCTTCAACGCCGCACCGAAGATCGCCTACAAGCAGACCGAGATCAGCCAGACCTTCGGTGGGGTCATCACGGGAAACCTCAACGCCACCGACGCCAATGGCGACAAGCTCACTTACACCGTCACCAGCGGCCCCAAGAACGGCACAGTGACGATCCGGCCCGACGGCACCTTCACCTACACCCCGACCGACACAACAGCTTTCACCGGTGGGACCGACTCATTCACCGTCAAGGTCGATGACCGGCCGGGCAATCCGTTCCACCTCAATCTGCTGAAGTTGTTCGCACCCGACGGCGGCGCGACCACCACGCAGGAAATAGCGGTCACGGTGAAACCGACGAGCCCGCTCGGCACCGCCGACCAGATCGCGCTGGAACAGAAGGCCCAGGAAATCGTCAACACCCCACAGGTGCAGGCCGCCATCGAAGCGCTCAAGCAAGCCTGGCTGGCGCACGCCCAACAGCAATTCGGCCTGGTCGGCGGCGTCGATGCCGAGAACCTGGCGCTGCTCGACCAAGCGGCGCGCGAGCAGGCGCTCAACGCCGCGATGACGGTGGTCAACAACGATCCGGACAACCCGTTGGTGATGGCCGTCGACATGCGCGGACACAGTTGGTACGGCATAGACACCCCCGGCGGACGGTTCATCTACGACAACCCCGACACCATCTACCGCACCATCCCGGTGCGCAGCGATTCGACGTACGTGATCAGCGGCAAGTACCTGGGCGGCGTGCCCGTCGACGGAAACTTCGGCGTCTACGCCGACATCAGCGACGCCAAACCGATCGGCAATCTGTTGGCGCAGAACCTCGTCGTCAACCCCGACGGCACGTTCACCATCACCGTCGACGGCAACCCCACCCAGCCGGGACAGACCAACCACATCTACCTGCCACCGGACGCCCAGCAGATCTTCGTCCGGTACACCATGGCGGACTGGAACGCCGAGTCCGCGCCGAGCCTCACCGTCACCCGGACGAGCGGCCCGGAGGGGTCGCGCGCGGATAGCTTCGACGAGATGGTCGCGCACACCACCGACATCCTGGCCAATTTCGGCACCAGCGCACACAACACAGCACTCGACATCGTCACCGTCAACTTGCAGACCGGCCAGCTCAAGCCGCCCAACACGCTGACGCAGCCGTTCAACTTCCCGGGCACGCTGGTGTCGCAGAAGCAGAGCCTCGGGTACTTCCAGCTGGCTGACGACCAGGCCATGGTCATCACGATCAACCCCGGCAACGCGGGATATTTCGTGGTGCCGGTGACCAACGACTGGGAACTGTCACCCGGCGACGGCACCGCGCAGACGAGCCTCAACAATGTGCAGTCGGTTGCCAATCCGGACGGCACCTACACGCTGGTCATCTCCCCCGGCGACCCCGGCGTGGCCAATTGGGTCTCCACCGGTGGCCTGAACCAGGGCACCCTCTACATCCGGTTCCAGGCTCTGGACCCCAATTCCACTGCGGCACCGGCGATCGTCTCGCAGCAGGTCGTCACCCTCGATCAGCTCGGCACCGTGCTGCCGGACGGCACCAAGTACGTCACCGACGCCGTCCGAGCGGCCCAACTCGCCGCCCGCTCGGACGGCTACAACGACCGCTTCGGCCCCTATCCCCAGATCACCACAGGAGCACAGTCCGCATGACCGCCACCGCCGTCACCTTCGTCCCCGGTTCGGCCGCCACCTGGCGCAGCCCCTGGGCCATGTATGCCGCACTGCGCGAACATGATCCGGTTCATCACGTCATCCCCGAGCACGCGCCCGACAAGGACTACTGGGTGCTGTCGCGCTATGCCGACATCTCGGCGGCGGCGAAAGACCACGGCACCTTCTCGTCGGCCGAGGGTCTCACCTTCAACTACGACGACATGGAAGCCGTCGGCATCAAGGACAATCCGCCGATGGTGATGCAGGACCCGCCGGTCCACACCACCTTCCGGCGGTTGGTGGCCAAGGGCTTCACCCCGCGGCAGGTCACCGCGGTCGAACCCAAGGTTCGCGAATTCGTCGTCGATCGCATCGAGAGGTTGCGCGCCAAAGGCACCGGCGACATCATCACCGAGTTCCTCAAGCCACTGCCGAGCATGGTGGTGGCGCACTATCTCGGTGTCCCGGAGAAGGATTGGGACCGCTTCGACGCGTGGACCGACGCCATCGTGGCCGCCAACGCCACCGGCCACCAGGCGGGCGCTGGACCGGCAGTTGCCGAAATCTTCGGCTACTTCAACGAATTGATCGCCTACCGCCAGCAACATCCCGAGGACGACACCGTCTCGCATCTGGTGGCGGCGGGCTTCGGCGCCGACGGCGACACCGCCGGGATCCTCTCGATCCTGGGCTTCGCCTTCACGATGATCACCGGCGGCAACGACACCACGACCGGAATGCTCGGCGGCGCAGTGCAATTGCTCACCGCGCACCGTGACCAGCGTCAGCTGCTCATCGACGACCAGTCGCTGATCCCGGACGCCGTGGAAGAACTGCTGCGGCTGACCTCGCCGGTGCAGGGGCTGGCCCGCACGACGACGCGCGACGTCGAGGTCGACGGCACCACCATTCCGGCCCATCGCAAGACCCTGCTGCTGTACGGCTCGGGCAACCGCGACCACCGGCAGTTCGGTCCTGACGCCGAGGAATTGAACGTGCTGCGCCGCCCCACCCAGATCCTCACGTTCAGCCACGGCAATCACCACTGTCTCGGCGCGGCGGCGGCCCGCATGCAGGCCCGCGTCGCGCTTGAGGAACTGCTGACCCGGTGCCCGGATTTCGACGTCGACGCCGACGCCGTCGAGTACGCCGAAGGCAGCTACGTGCGCCGGCCCACGCACCTTCCGTTCACGGCACAGCCATGAGCCGGGTCGAAGTCGACCGCGAGGTCTGCATCGGCATGGGCATGTGCGAGTCGATCGACAGCACGGTTTTCCAGGTCGGCGACAGCGGCACCGTCGACATCGGTGACACCACCGACGTCGATGTGCTGGTGCTGCGACGGGCGGTGGCGGCCTGTCCGACCGGGGCGTTGCGCTTGGTCGACGAGATGTAACGCGACCCCACAACCTGGCTCGGCACCGGCAACCAACCGGCATGACGCACGTCACCCCGGCATGGTTCGATCTAAGACGCCATGACTATCGCGAGCCCTTTCCCCGAGGTCCAGATCCCGACGACCGCGGTCCACGAGTACATCTTCGGTGATCTGGCCGAGTCTGATGCCGATCGCATCGCCATCACCGAGGTCGCGACTGGCGCGCAGTACACCTACCGCGAACTGACGACCCGGATCGAGGCGTTCGCCGGCGCGCTGGCCGCCCGTGGCGTCGGGGTCGGCGACGTGGTGGGCTTGCTGGCACCCAACAGCGCCGCATTCGCCGTCGCCTTCCACGGCATTCTGCGGTCCGGCGCCACGGCAACCACGATCAACGCGTTGTTCACCGCCAAGGACATCGCCAAGCAGCTGACCGATTCGGGCGCCGCCATGCTGATCACCGTCAGTGTGCTGGCGCCGCAGGCACTGCAGGCGGCCGGCGAGGTCGGGCTGGCCGCCGACCGCATCGTCGTCCTCGACGGTCCCGGCACCGCGGCCGACGGTCATCCGAACGCCGCCGAACTACTCGACGCGGCGCTGCCCGCCCCTCAGGTCACCTTCAACCCGGCGACTCATCTCGCGGCCTTGCCCTACAGCTCGGGCACCACGGGAAATCCCAAGGGCGTCATGCTCACCCACACGAATCTGGCGGCGAACGTGGCACAGATTCGGCCGATCCAGGGCCTGGTCCCGGACGACCGTGTGCTGGCGGTACTACCGTTCTTCCACATCTACGGCATGACGGTGCTGCTCAACTCCGTCCTGCACGCCCGGGCCCGGCTGGTCATCATGCCCAGCTTCGACCTCGCGCTCTTCCTCAAGACCATCCAGGACCACAAGTGCACGTTCGCGTTCATCGCGCCGCCCGTCGCGGTGGCGCTGGCGAAGCACCCGATGGTCGACTCCTACCGGCTCGATTCCCTCAAGGGGTTGATGTCGGGCGCGGCGCCGCTCGATGACGACCTCGGAATGGCGGTCGCCGACCGGCTCGGCTGCCCCATCGTCCAGGGCTACGGCATGAGCGAACTGAGCCCGGTGAGCCACTGCATGCCGTTCGACGGTGGCCGCGAACTCGTCGGCGCCGTCGCGCCATTGAGCTCGTGCGGCTGGACGGTGCCCGGCGCCGTCAGCAAGATCGTCGATCCCGACACGGGCGCCGAGATCAGCCGGCCCGAGCACGGCCTGAGCGAGGTCGGCGAACTGTGTTTCCGCGGACCCAACGTCATGGCCGGCTATCTCAACAACGACGCGGCGACCCGCGAGACCATCGACGACGACGGCTTCCTCCATACCGGTGATCTGGCCCGGGTCGATGCGAGCGGCTGTATCTACATCGTCGACCGACTCAAGGAACTCATCAAGTACAAGGGCTACCAGGTGCCGCCGGCCGAGCTCGAGGCGGTGCTGCTCACGCATCCCGGTATCGCGGACGCGGCGGTGGTCGGGGTCCGCGATCGGGATTCGGGCGAGGAAGTGCCCAAGGCGTTCGTCGTCCTGCAACCGGAGACCCCGCTGTCGGGTGACGAGATCATGGATTTCGTCGCCGGCCAGGTCGCCCCGTACAAGAAGGTCCGGCAGGTCGCGTTCATCGATGCGATCCCGAAGTCCGCGGCCGGCAAGATTCTGCGCCGCGAACTGCGCGAGATCCGCGAAGTCTAGGGCCGGATCGTCAGGCCGACATCGCGCGCGGCCTTGGCCTGGCGGTATCCGACCGCGAGCCCGACGAGCGGCATCAACACCAGACCGGCGAGCCCGAACAGGTCGCCGCGCAGCTCGAGCGGCTCGGCTGCGGCCCACAACGGGATGCCGGGGTGGTCGGCGGACAGCAGGTCCGCGGCGCCCTCCTGGCTCGAGGCCGACGGTGCGTGTACCTCGACGGTGGGCAGCGCTGCGCCGGAGGCAAGTGACCACGTCCGGGCCGCTGTGGTGCCGGTGTGCTGTTCGGCGACGACGACGGGCACCGGCGGGTTTGGCGGCGTGAACATCGGTGTCGCGGCGGGATTGTCTGAACCGCTGTTGGACTGGGCACCGGGCGCGGTGTTGCCGTTCCTCTTGCCGTTCGAGGAATTGCCGGTGTTCGTCTGGCCCGAGACCGACGCATTGCCACCGGAGTTGCCGCGCGAGCCGGTGCCACCGTTGCCGGTATTGCCGTTGCCCGCGTTGCCGCGCGGGGAACTGCTCTGGCCGGCGCCCCCCTTGCCGGAGCTGCTGTTGCCACCATTGCTGTGAGACCCACCGGGATCAGCGGCGGCGATCGCCATCGAGGGGCCGGCCACCATCAGAAATGCCGATATCGACAGTCCGGCCACCGTCAGCAACGCATCGTCACCGCGCACGTCCGACCCCGATCACTTCCGCTGAGTGGCAACCCCCTTGCCACTCCGGACCCTCATCATGGCACGTCACCACGCCCGGGTTGACGATTTCGCAGTTCGCGCGGCAGGTCGGGGAAGCCGAAGCTCACGCGGCGTCCGGGTCCTGCGCAATGCCGTCGGCGGCCTTGCGCAGCAACGTCAACGCGGTGCGGGCCCACGTCTGTGTCGCGCCGGCGAGTCCGCACGCGGGCGTCAGTCCGATGCGGTCGCGCAGGACGGCGCGGGGGAACCCGAGCCGGTCGGTGACGCTCGCCGCCGTCGCCGCGACCTTCTCGACCGGCACCGGCCGCTCCGGCGCGACGCCCGGCAGCACGCCGAGCATGATCGTCCGGCCGGCTTCGACCCACTCGCCGATGCCGTCGAGGTCAGCCGCGGTCAGCTTGGCCGCGTCGACCGATATCGCGGCGAAAGTGGTGCGCGCCAAGGTTTTCCATGGTACGTCCGCAGCACAGACGTGAATGCTCACCTGTCCCCCGACGGTTGCGATGCACTCGTCGAGCAGGTTCGCGGCCAACAGTGCGTCGACCGGTGCCACCGGCGACATCCGGGTGACGCCGGCGAGACGCCCGGCCAGGGCAGCGGGCAATGACGGTTCGTCGAACTGCACCACGACCTCGACACCGCAGCGCCGGGCGACCTCGGCGCGATGGTGCGCGACGCCCTCGGCGAGCGAACCGGCCAGGTCCCGCAGGGCGCCGGGATCGCTGATGGCCCGGTGGCCGCCGGGTAATTCGAGTTCGGCGGCCAGCGTCACCGGACCCGGGGCCTGAATCTTGATGGTGCGTCCGCTGCCACGCAGCCCGGCCTTCTCCCACGCCTCTTCGAGCGCGTCGACGTCTTCGTCGAGCAGGCCCGTGGCGCGACGCACGACGGAGCTGCGGCCGGGTGCGATGCGGTATCCCCGCGGGACGGTGTCGATGCCGATGTCGACGAGCAGCGCACCGGCGCGTCCGATGATGTCGGCGCCGATGCCGCGGGCCGGGAGTTCCACGAGGTGCGGCAGGGCGGGCAGTTCACCGACCACGACCGCCGCCGCTTCGCGCGCGACCGTCCCCGGCCACGAGCCGATACCGGTTGCCTGGGCGAAAACAGTCACGCGGCCAACACTATTCGATGGGTTCCTCGGCAGGATCTTCTACGTAGCTCCGCAGCCGGTCCAGCGCCCGGTCCCAGCGCTTCGAGAGCGCCGTCAGGTACGCACTGGCCTCGGCGAGGGGGTCCGGCTGGATCCGCCAGATGCGCTCGCGCCCGTGCCGGCTGCTGGTCACCAGCCCCACCGCCTCCAAGAGCAGCAGATGTTTGGTGGCCGCCTGCCGGGTCACCGGGATCACCTGTGTCACTTGTGAAGTCGAACTCGGACCCGCTTCACACAGCCGGACGACGATACGCAGGCGGTTGGGGTCGCCGAGCGCGTCGAACAACGGCGCCCGGGTATCGGCCGCCGTACTCACACGAGCTCGGCCAGGTACTTGCGGACCAGCTCGGTCTGGGCTTCCCAGCCGCCGCTGTTGGCTTCGAACGCCGCGGCGCGGCGCTCGGCCGGGATGCTGTCGAACCCGGATTCGACGATCTGCAACAACACACCGTCGGCGGTTTCGGTCAGGGTGAACTCGACCAGCGTGGTCGGCTCGTCGTCGTAGTCGGCACCCGGTTCGACGGCGTACGGGTGCCAGCGGAATGCGAGTCGCCGAGGTGGCTCGACCGCGACGATCTGCCATACCGAGGCTTTCCCGGCGTGCGGTTCCTGTGCGGCGGCGACGTCGTGGTCGACCTCGGTCGGGGTGATCACGCCGGTCACCGATTCGCCCGCGACGAACGGGCCGTCGAATCTGATACCGAACCAGCGCCCGAACTCGTCGGCGTTGGCGATGGCACGCCATACCCGGTCCAGCGGCGCACGCAGAGTGACTTCTTTTTCGATGCGATCGGAACACATAAGCAACCTCCTGGTTGCCTATTACGCTACGACGAGACGGCACGATACGCAACCATTTGGTTGCCTTCGATTAGGGTCAGCGCACGATCGTGGCGCTACCGATGACCTCGTCACCGTCCGGATCGCGGCGGTACAGCACCATGGTCTGACCAGGCGCAACACCGCGCAGCGGCGTGCGGAGCTGCACGTCGACCACTCCGTCCCGGACCTCGGCAACCGCGTCGGCCAGTCCGCCGTGCGCCCGCACCTGGACCAGGCATTCGACCGGACCCTCTGGTGCGGTACCGGACGTGAACACCGGGCGCTCGCCGGTCAGTGCGTGGATCTCGAGGTCCTCCGCACCGCCGACATGCACGGTCCCGGTCTCTGCGTCGATGCCCGTGACGTAGCGCGGCAGGCCGTCGGGACCCGGACCGGCGATGCCCAGGCCCTTGCGCTGGCCGATGGTGAAGCCGTGCACGCCGTCGTGCTCGGCGAGCTTCGTGCCGCCGGCATCGACGACCGCGCCGGGACGGATGCCGATACGCGCGCCGAGGAAAGCCCGGGTGTCACCGGACGGGATGAAGCAGATGTCGTGACTGTCCGGCTTGTCCGCGACGGCCAGTCCACGATCGGCGGCCTCCTGCCGAATCTGCGGCTTGGGGGTGTCGCCGATCGGGAACAGCGCATGGCTTAGTTGTTCGGCCGTCAGCACCCCGAGCACGTACGACTGGTCCTTGTCCGCGTCGACCGCGCGACGGAGCCGGCCGTCCTCCAGGCGGGCGTAGTGCCCGGTGGCGACGGCGTCGAAACCGAGCGCCAGGGCCCGCGCCGACAGCGCCGAGAACTTGATCTTCTCGTTGCAGCGCACGCAGGGGTTCGGCGTCTCACCGCGGGCATACGACTCGACGAAGTCGTCGATGACGTCTTCCTTGAAGCGGTCCGCGAAATCCCATACGTAGAACGGGATTTCCAGGATGTCCGCGACGCGACGAGCGTCGCCGGCGTCCTCCTTGGAGCAGCAGCCCCGCGACCCGGTGCGCAAGGTGCCGGGCGCGGTGGACAGCGCCAGATGCACGCCCACCACGTCATGGCCGGCGTCGACCATGCGCGCCGCCGCCACCGAGGAGTCCACTCCCCCGCTCATCGCTACCAGAACCCGCATGACTACCTTCCCAACCCGGCACTGGCCAGTGCGGCCTGACGCGCCCGCTCGACCGCGGCCGGCAGCACGGCCAGCGCGGCATCGATGTCGGCGTCAGAACTGGTGTGCCCCAATGAAAATCGGAGTGATCCGCGGGCACTCGCCGGATCGGCGCCCATCGCGATCAAGACGTGCGACGGCTGCGCGACACCTGCCGTGCAGGCCGACCCCGTCGAACATTCGACGCCCTTGGCGTCCAGCAGCATGAGGAGGGCATCGCCCTCGCAGCCACGAAAAGTGAAGTGCGCGTTGCCCGGCAGCCGGTCTTCGCCGGTACCGCCGTTGAGCACGACATCCCCGATACCCGACAGCACGCCGTCGACCAGACGGTCGCGCAGGGCGCCGATCCGGGTCCGGTGATCCTCCAGGCCCGCCACCGCGACGCACGCGGCGGCCGCCATGGCCACCACGCCCGCGACATCCGGTGTGCCCGAACGTACGTCACGCTCCTGGCCGCCGCCGTGCAACAGCGGCACGCATGCGACATCGCGGCGCAACAACAGCGCACCCACCCCGGTGGGGCCACCGAACTTGTGTGCCGCCACGCTCATCGCGGACAGCCCGCTCACGGCGAAGTCGACCGGCACCGCACCGATCGCCTGGATGGCGTCACTGTGCATGGGTACATCGAATTCTGCTGCGACAGTGGCCAATTCGGCGACCGGCTGAACGGTGCCGACCTCGTTGTTGGCCCACATCACGCTGACCAGCGCGACGTCGTCGTAGGTTGTGAGAATCTCGCGGAGAGCGTCGGCGGAGGTGGCGCCGGCCGAGTCCACGGGCAGCCAGGCCACCTCGGCGCCCTCGTGCTCGACCAGCCACTCGACGGCGTCCAGCACGGCGTGGTGCTCGACGGGCGTCGTTACGATCCGGCGGCGTCCCGGGCAACTGTCCCGGCGGGCCCAGAAGATGCCCTTGACGGCCAGATTGTCACTCTCGGTACCACCGGCGGTGAAGATCACCTCCGAGGGCCGGGCCCCGAGCTGCTGGGCCAGGGACTCGCGGGCCTCCTCCATCCGGCGCCGCGCGGTCCGCCCCGACGTGTGCAGCGAGGACGCGTTGCCGCCGGCCGCCAGGACCGCCGTCATCGCCTCGATGGCAGCAGGGTGCATCGGGGTCGTGGCGGCGTGGTCCAGGTATGCGGGGCTCATGGCCTGTCCAGGATACCGGCCAGGCCAAACCGGTCAGGCGGCCTGCCAAACCGCCTTGGCGTGCCCGTGAACAGCGGGGACGGGCAGCGGACCGACCTGGTGCACGGCGGCCTGGCAGCGGGCCGCCAGATCGCGACGGTCGGTACCGGGCAACTGCAGCGACTGCACGTGGATGTGGCACACCGTGAGCCGGGCGGTGATGACGCGCTTGATCGACGTCAGCAGCGAATCGTCGCCGATGAACGCCGGAATGGTCGACTGCGCCCCGTCCCGGTGCCGGTAGGTCAGCTGCAGGGGCTGGACCGGCCGGCCGGTGTCGACCGCGGCCTGGAACATGGCCGGAGCGAAGGTGCCGTGGCCCAGACCGCACCAGGTGGTGCCCTCCGGGAACGCGACGACCGTCTGGCCCGCGGTGAGCCGGTCCGCGACGGTGCGTACGACGTCGGGCAGCCGACGCAGGCTGTGCCGGTCGATGGGGATGACCTTGAGCAGCCGGGCGAGCGCACCCAGGGCCGGCCACTCGATCAGGTCGGCACGCGCCACGAAGGACCCGGGCATGACCGCGCCGATGGCGAAGATGTCGACCCACGAGACGTGGCCCGCCACCACCAGCACACCACTGAGGTTTCGGATGGGACCGCCGGAGACGGTGATCCGCACGCCCAGGCACCGCAGCACCAGCCGGCAGTACGCCCGCTGGATCCGCGAGCGGCCCGGCATCGGCACCGCCAGCAGCGGCAGGGTGGGCAGCAGCAACACCGTCATGATCAGCCGCACCGTCGTCCGCAGCGCGACCACGACAGGACGGCTGATCTGTGCGGCGTCCACCCGGATGCAGCTGGCGTCACACGACGCCTTCGGCAGCCACGGGTGCTCTTGCACCGTCACGGGCGTGGTCACTGCCCGACCTTGTCGGTCGCGGCGGCGGCCGAACGCAAGCGCGTCAGGTAGCGGACGTCGGCCTCCCGCTTGTCCAGCAGCGCCGGGAAGTCACCGACGCCGAAGTCGGGGTCGTAGGCGGGATCGCCGCACACCTTCGCGCCGAGGCGCAGGTAGCCGCGCATCAGCGGGGGCACGGTGACCCTGGCCGGCGGCTCGATGTCGTCGAGCAGCTTGCCGTCGATGATCACCGGACGGTACGGGCGCACCTTGTACTCCGAGGCGTGCCGCTTGTTGACGAAGTCGCGCACACCGCGAATCTGGGTGGCCGGCGCCTCGTCAGGGCTGCCCTGGATGGGCACCGACACGCAGCCGGTGACGTAGTCGTAGCCGCTGTGGTCCAGGTAGGCCAGGATGCCGCCCCACATGAGCAGCACGACGGCGCCGTTGCGGTGGTCGGCGCGCACCACGGCGCGGCCCATCTCGACCAGCGAGGGGCGCAGGGCATCGAGCGCGCTGACGTCGAATTCCGTTGCGGTGTACAGCCCACCCGCCGCGATGGCGCCGGGCGGCGGCAGCATCCGGTAGCAGCCGACGTACTCGCCGGTGTGGTCCTCGCGGACCAGCAGGTGGTCGCAGAACTCGTCGAATCGGTCAGCGTCCCGGCCACTTTCGAAACCGGGACTGTCGTCGGTGAGGGTGTAACCCGGCTCCGAGGTGAACACGTGGTGACGAAGCCGTTGCGCGGCCTCGATGTGTTCGGAGTCGGCCGACAACAGCAGCGTGTAGCGCGGGGTGTCGGTCGATGAACTGGTGTCGTCAGGGGCGATGAGTACAGAACTAGTGCTCATGCTCAGCACGGTGACTGAGCCGTTGGGCGCGGCGGCATCAACCACGTAACGCGTTGATGACCGGTTGCGAAACATCACGGTCCGTTACATTCGGGCCATGATGCCGCGATGAGAAGCCGCGCCGCGATCGTCCGAGAGGTCGGCGGGGACTGGTCGGTGGAGGAATTCGAGCTCGACCCACCGCGCGCCGGCGAGGTGTTGCTGCAGATGGCGGCGGCCGGGCTGTGCCACTCCGACGATCACATCCGGTCGGGCCAGCTGACCGCGCCGAAAGGTGCTGCGGTGCCGAGCATGCCGCCCACGATCGGCGGTCACGAGGGTTCGGCGGTGGTGCTCGAGGTCGGGCCGGGCGTCACCCGGTTCTCCCCCGGCGACCACGTCGTGACGTCATTCCTCGCGGTATGCGGGAAATGTCGTTGGTGCACAAGCGGTATGGAGTATCTGTGCGACGTCGGTGCCGGCACCCTGATACCGGGGATGCCGACCGACGGCACCTTCCGCCATCACAGCCTGGTCGGCGAGGAGTTGCGGCACACCTCGAAGATCGGTGCGTTCGCCGAACACACTGTGGTGGCGGCGGATTCGCTCGTGAAGATCGACCCGTCGCTGCCGCTGGTGCCCAGCGCGCTGCTGTCCTGCGCGGTGCCGACCGGCTACGGGTCGACGGTGCGCCGCGCCGGGGTGCGCGCCGGTGACACCGTCGTGGTCATCGGTGTCGGCGGCATCGGCACCGCCGCCATTCAGGGTGCGCATCTCAGCGGTGCGGCACAGATCGTCGCGGTCGACCCGGTGGCGTTCAAGCGGGATTCCGCACAGTCGTTCGGGGCCACGCACACGGCGGCGACGGTCGCCGAAGCCGTTGCGGCGGTGCGGGATCTGACGCGTGGCGTGATGGCCGACGCCGTCGTGGTGTCACCGTCGATGATCGGTGACGGCGACGTCGCCGATGCGCTGTCCTTGACCCGCAAAGGGGGCACCTGCGTGCTGACGGGGATGGCGGCGCCGTCGGCCGGGGCCGTGCAGCTCGACCTGCAGGACCTCATCCTGATGAACAAGAACCTGTGCGGCACGCTGTTCGGCTCGTGCAACCCGACCACCGAAGTTCCCGCGCTGGCACAGCTCTACCAGGAAGGCCGGCTCAAGCTCGACGAGATGATCACGCGGCGCTACCGGCTCGATGACATCAACGAGGCCTTCGACGATCTGCTGGGCGGCCGGGTGATCCGGGCCGTCCTTGATTTCACCTAGCCCAGGACTGCGTTGATCCTGTAACCAGGGCAGTGGTTACTCGCACAAACGAGCCATGGATACAGGGTCAACGCCTTTCGCGCGCCACCCAACGTTGAGCCTGTAACCAGGGCTGTCGTTACTCGCACGAACCCGCCACAGCTGCAGAGTCAACGCGCGCCGGCGATGCCCCGGGCGACCAACTTCGTCTCCAGGTACTCCTCGAAGCCGGCCACTCCCATCTCCCGGCCGATCCCGGATTGCTTGTAGCCGCCGAACGGCGCATCCGGCGAGTACCAGACACCGCCGTTGACGTTGATGGTTCCGGTGCGCAGCCTCGATGCCACCCAGTCGACGCGGTCCTGGTTGGTGCCGACGACCGCGCCCGACAGGCCGTAGGGCGAGTCGTTGGCGATGCGCACGGCGTCGGCGTCGCCGTCATGGGCGAGCACGGTGAGCACCGGCCCGAAGATCTCCTCGCGGGCCACGCGGGCGTCGTTGGTGAGGCCGGCGATGACGGTCGGTTCGATGAAGAAGCCTCGGGTCCGATCTGCCGGGCGTCCGCCACCACACGCGAACCGGCCACCCTCCTCGATCGCCAGCCGTAGGTAGTCCTCGACCCGGTCGCGCTGTCGCGCGGAGATCAGCGGGCCGCACAACGTGGCAGGGTCGGTGGGATCGCCGAAACCGATGCCGGACATGGCAGTTGCCGCCGCGGCGACGGCCTCGTCATACCGGGCGCGGGGCACCAGGAGGCGGGTGGTGAAGGCACAGCCCTGGCCGGCATGCATCGCGACACCGGCCGCTGCGGCGGCGCAGGCCGTGGGCAGGTCGATGTCGTCGAGCACGATGTACGCCGACTTGCCGCCCAATTCCAGGAACACCTTCTTTATGGTCTGCGATGCCGCCATCATGACGGCCCGGCCGGTTGCCGTCGAGCCGGTGAACGACACCAGGTCCACACGCGGATCCTCGGTGAGCTGGGCCCCGATCCGGTGATCGCCGGACGTGACGACGTTGACGACCCCCGCGGGAAAGTCGGTGCGCTCATTGATGATTCGCCCGACTTCGGCCGCACACCACGGGGTGTCCGGCGCGGCCTTGAGCACGACGGTGTTGCCGGCAGCCAGCGCCGGGCCGAGCTTGGCGAAGTTGATCTGGTGCGGGAAGTTCCAGGGGCTTACCGCACCGACCACGCCGCAGGGCTCACGGACGACGGTGCGTCGCGTCGGTTTACCGAACGGTGCAGACTCGCCGAGATCGGTTGTCCACGAATAGTTTTCGGCAAGGTCGGCGACATAGCCCAGACCGTCGACCGGCAGCTGCAGATGGCCGCCGTGGGTGAGCGACACGGGCGCGCCGACCTCGGCGACGGTGATGGCGCGCAGGTGCTCGATCTCGTCATTCAGCGCATCGCGCAGCTGCCGCAGGCAGTGCACCCGCAGCGCCGTGTCGCGGGACCAGTCGGTGTCGTCGAATGCGGTACGGGCGGCGGCGATGGCGCGATCCATGTCGACGGCGTCGGCATCCGCCGCGTACCCCAGCGTCTCCTCGGTGGCCGGGTTGATCGTCGCGAACTCGCCGCCGCGCCCGGGCACGAGCTGCCCATCGATCAGCAGGGCGGTGCTCACGTGATGACCAGCCCCTCAAGGGTTTCCGCGTCCCGCCAGGCGGCGAGGATGTCGGCGTATTCGGTGGGGCCACCGAAGAAGAAGCTGTCCTGGTTCAGCCGGTCGCTGGGTTGCCCTTCGCGGTTGTAATAGCCGGGCGTACACGCCTCGCGCCGGCCGGAGATCACCCCGGAACGCGCCACCACGGTGTCGACCCACGCGGCCTCGGCATCGACCGATGCCTCGACTTCCCCGAGGTCGTTCTTGAGTGCCCACGCGATGACCCACGCGGTGTGCCGGGACTGGGTGTCGATGAGGTACGGGAAGTTCACCGTGAATCCCGACTGCGCGATGCTGGCGATGAAGCAGTTCGGAAAACCATGGACGTGCAGGCCGTGCAGGGTGCGCACGCCGTCGGACCACTTGTCGCTCAACGTCTTTCCGCCGCGGCCGATCACCTCGAAGCCCGCCCGCCGGGCATAGTCGGTGCCGACCTCGAAGCCGGTGGCGAAGATCAGGCAGTCCAGCGGGTACTCGGTACCGTCCACCACGACCCCGGCAGCGCTGATCTTCTCGACGCCGCGGCCGCGGGTGTCGACCAGAGTGACGTTCTCCCGGTTGAACGTCTGCAGATACTCGTCGTGGAAACACGGCCGCTTGCAGTAGTAGCCGTACCAGGGCTTGAGGCCGTCCGCGGTGGCCGGGTCGGTCACCAGCGCGTCGATGCGCGCCCGAATCTGCTCCATCTTCGCGAAGTCCGCCAGCTCGGCCGCAGACGCACGCGGGTCGGTACCTTCCTTCGCGATCGGCATGGCCTTCGCCAGGCTGGTCCAGGCATCGGCCACCAGGTCCTCGTCGGCCTGGCCACCCGCCGTGAGGATCTGGAAGTTCTCGATGCGGCGCTGCTGCCAACCGGGTTCCAGCGCCGCCGCCCAGGCCGGATCGGTCGGCGCGTTGGCCCGCACGTCGACAGTCGACGGTGTCCGCTGAAATACGAACAGCTCCCCGACCGCCGGCGCCAGGCGCGGCACACACTGGATCGACGTCGCGCCGGTCCCGATGATCCCGATGCGCTTGTCGGCCAGGTGCTCCAGGGCAGCACCTGTGTAGCCGTAGTCCCAGCGGCTGGTGTGGAAGGCGTGGCCCGCGAATTCGGTGATGCCCTCGATGCCGGGCAATTTGGGCTTCTGCAGATAGCCGTTGGCCATCGAGACGAATCGGGCCCGGATGGCGTCGCCGTGGTTGGTGGCGATCACCCACCGCGAATCGGACTGGTCCCAACGGATTTCCCGTACCTCGGTCTGCAGGCAGGCGTTGCGGTACAGGTCGTAGTGCTCGGCGATGGCCCGGCAGTGCGCGAAGATCTCGGCGCCTTTGGCGTACTTCTCGGTCGGCACGTAGCCCAGTTCTTCCAGCAGCGGCATGTACACGTACGACTCGACATCACAGGCGATCCCGGGGTATCGGTTCCAGTACCAGGTGCCGCCGACGTCGGCGGCCTTGTCGATCAGCCGAATATCGGCCACACCCAGTTCCCGCAGCCGGGCGCCGGTCAGCAGACCGCCGAAACCGGCGCCGATGATCGCGACATCAACCTCGTCGGTCAGCGGCTCTCGGCTGAAACCCGCTTCCGCCCAGGGGTCTTCACCGAACTCCGCGAACCGGCCGGCGATCTCCAGGTACTGCCCGATGCCGTCGGGCCGCAGCCGTCGCGAACGTTCTTCGGCGTACCGCTGCCGCAGTACATCCGGGTCGAATGTCACGCTGTCGCCGCCATGCGTCATCGATGCATACTGGAACACGTTTCAGTTTCTGGCAAGGGTTCAGGCACTTTGCCGATGCGCCAGCGCAACACGCAGCTGCCGCCGGCCGCGGGAGACCCGCGACATCACCGTACCCGTGGGCACTCCCATGAGCCCGGCGGTCTCGGCGTAGGTGTAGCCCTGAACCTCCACGTAGAACATGGCGGTCCGGGCGCCTTCGGACAGCTCCCCGAACGCGGCCTCGACATCTCCGTCGGCCATCAGGTCGAGCAGCTCGACCTCTGCCGAACGGCGGGCAGTCGACTTCTCGTGGCCACCCGCGGCGATCACCTCCAGCGGCACCTCCGGTGGGCGCGATGCCCGGTGGCGATGTCTGCTTACCCACCGGTTGTGCAAGATCCGGAAAAGCCAGGCATTGAGATTGGTGCCCTGCTGAAACGACCCGAACCCCTGGTACGCGTGTAACAGGGTGTCCTGCAAGAGATCTTCTGCGTCGGCTTCGCAGCGTGTCAGCCGACGGGCGCCGCGGCCGAGGGCGTCGAGCAGCGGCATGGCGTCGGCGACAAACCGGGCCGCAAGGTCAGCGTCCGGCACCGGCGCTGCCGTCACGATCGAGACTCCCCTCACCTTTGACAGCACCGGATGCGCCGCCGAACTCAGACTCGCCGAAAGCCGCCGGTGGCGAGCCATTGGAAGTACGTGGTCGGCATCGGAATCCGTAGTGCGCCGTGCGATGGATGACTTCGCGCGCCGGCCCGCGTTCAACCCCGCACAGGGTCAAATCCATGACGCTGCCGAATGATGCGCCAGAAGGAGACAACGTGAGTTTGGACAGCATTTCCCATCTCGACCGGACGGGACTCGACGAGTTGGTCCCGTCGCGCTACGCGGTGCCGGTCGGCGATATCGAGGTACTGGTGATCAGTGACGGCGTTCTGCCGATCACGGCGTCGACGCTGGGCACCAATGTCCCCCCGGCCGAACTGAAGGAATGGTTGGACGACAACTTCCTGCCACCCGAGATCGTCGACTGGCCGCTCAACATCGTCGTGGTCCGCAGCGGCGACCGGACGATCCTGGTCGACGCCGGACTGGGTCTGGAATTTCCGGACTTTCCGCGCGCCGGACAGACCGTCCAGCGACTCGAGGCCGCCGGTGTCGATCTCGGCTCGGTGACCGATGTCGTGCTGACCCACATGCACATGGACCACGTCGGCGGGCTGATCACCGAGGGCGTTAAGGAACGGTTCCGGCCGGACCTGCGCGTCCACGCCGCCACCGCCGAGGCCGAGTTCTGGGCGGCACCCGACTTCTCCCACACCGTCATGCCCGGGCCCATCCCGGACGTGCTGCGCCGCTGCGCCACGCAGTTCCTGGACCAGTACAGCGGCCAACTGCGGACATTCGAGACGGACTACGAGGTCGCGCCGGGCGTGCTCCTCAGCCGTACCGGCGGACACACACCGGGGCACAGCGTGGTGCGCCTGGAGTCGCGTGGCGAGAAGCTCACTTTCGCCGGCGACGCCGTTTTCGCCCCCGGCTTCGATAATCCGGAGTGGCAGAACGGCTTCGAGCACGATCCCGAGGAGGCGGCGCGTGTCCGGACGCGCCTGCTGCGGGAGATCTCGGCGACCGGTGAGGCCCTTGTCGCCACGCACCTGCCGTTCCCGTCGGTGTGCCATGTGGCGGCTGTCGGCGACGCGTTCCGCTGCGTGCCTGCGACCTGGGACTACTGACCGCTGAACACGAGAACGGCCCCCGGACCTGTTGTCCGGGGGCCGTTTTCGATGCTGCGGGGCAGTCAGGCAGCCGCGCCGCCGCCGTCGGCATGCAGCGTCGACCCGGTGATGAAACTCGACCGTGGCGACGCGAGGAACAGCACCGCCTGCGCGATCTCGGCCGGTTGTGCCGTGCGGCCCAGCGGCAGCGCACGCCCCAGTTCATCGTTGATGTCGCCCCATTCGGCCGCCACTCCCGGCGTCGCCGTCGGCCCAGGAGCCACGCTGTTGACGCGCACTCCTTGCGGCCCGAATTCTGTTGCCCACGTGCGGGTCAGCGATTCCAGTGCCGCCTTGGACGCGCTGTAACTGGAGGCCCCGGGCACGCCTTTGAACGCGACCATGGAGGTGACGTTGACGATGCTCCCCCGTGCCCGGCGCAACATGCCCGGTACCAGCGCTGCCACCAGGAAGTAGGCGCCGCGCACGTTGGTGTCGAAGGTCGACTCGAATGTCGCCACGTCCTGCTCCACGGTGAGTGCGCCCGGAAAGCTGGCGGCGTTGTTGACCACGATGTCGACATCACCACATTGGCGGGCAAGGCTTTTCACCGATTCGAGGTCGGCCAGGTCGGCGGCGATGAATCGCACCCCGAGTTCGGCGGCCGCCGCTGTGCCACGATCGGCGGAGCGTCCGGT
>Ga0265327_10001172_pt1 | contig 35590 bp, 29 predicted proteins | sample 41621metaG_FD_202089 | JGI IMG/M metagenome (GOLD analysis project Ga0265327, IMG submission 202089) | Rhizosphere microbial communities from Carex aquatilis grown in University of Washington, Seatle, WA, United States - 4-16-21 metaG | ecosystem: Host-associated > Plants > Roots > Rhizosphere...
CGTCGTCGAGGGCGAAAAGGTGATCGCCGAGCTGTTGGCCGAAAAGTTTCCGCTGCTGGAAATCTATGCAACTGAGGACTGGCTGGCAACGGGCGCCGGCGCCACGGCCGCCGGCGCGCGGGTGTCTGCGGTGAGCGCGGCGGAGATGTCCCGGCTCAGCCACTACCCGACCCCGGCCCCGGTGCTCGCCGTCGGGAGGATCGAGCGGCGCCCGCTCGCCGCCGGCGAGCTCGACCGGGGCCTCACGCTCGCGCTCGACGGCATCCAGGACCCGGGCAACGTCGGCGCCCTCCTCCGGGTCGCCGACTGGTTCGCGGTCGACCGCGTCGTGCTTTCGCCCGACAGCGCGGATTTGTTTTCCCAAAAGGTCATCAACGCGAGCATGGGCTCGTTCGCCCGGGTATCCGTGCACACCACCGACCTGGCGGAGGCGCTGTCCACCGTGCGCGGGCCGGTGCTCGGATGCGACCTCACGGGCGACGATGTCCATGGACTTGGGCGCCTGCCGGCCGCGGTCATCGTGATCGGCAGCGAGGGACGCGGACTCTCGCCCGCGGTGGCCGCGCGGCTGACCCGCCGGGTGACGATTCCACGGCACGGCCGCGCCGAGTCGCTCAACGCCGCCGTCGCCGCGGGCATCGTGTGCGACTGCCTGCGGCGGGCCCACGGCTGACGGACGCGGCTCCTGGCAAACCGCGTCCGGAGGCCGGGTTCCACCTTTCAATCGCGACGGGCCGGACTCAGCCGAATGCCGGCGTCCGTCCCGGGGGGCTCGAGCTCCGGCTCAACCCCCGGCTTTCCGGGCGGCAATCCAAGCCCGGACGTTTTCCTCGAGGATGCCGAGCGGCACGGCGCCGTCCTTCAAGACGAGATCGTGGTACGCCCGGATGTCGAATTTCGGCCCGAGTTCCTTTTTCGCAAGCTCGCGCAGCTCGAGAATCTTGAGCATGCCAACCTTGTAGGCAGTGGCCTGCCCGGGCCCGACCACATACCGGTTGCTCTCGGTGAAGATGTCGCGCTCCGATTCCGGCGTGTTGGCGCGCATGTAGTCGACCACCTGCTGCCGAGTCCACTTCTTGGCGTGGATGCCCGTGTCGACCACGAGGCGCACGGCGCGCAGCAGCTCGTCGGCGAGGCGCCCGAAATCCATGTAGGGATCGCCGTAAAAACCGTACTCCTTCGGGAAATACTCGCAGTACAGCGCCCAACCCTCGACGTAGGCGGTGTAGCCGGTGGCAAACTTGCGGAACTTGGGCAGGTTCGTCAGCTCCTGCGAAATCGCGATCTGCATGTGGTGACCCGGAATGGCCTCGTGGTGTGCGAGCGTCTCCATCTCCCAGATCGGCAGCCCGCGCATGTCGAGCGTGTTGATGTAGTAGGTGCCCGGCCGCGTGCCGTCCGCCGACGGCTGCTCGTAGAACGCGCCGGCCGAGCCCTGCTCGCGGAACGGCTCGACCTTCTTGATCACGAGGGCGGCCTTCGGCTTCACCGTGAAGAACTCGTCGAGCCGGCCGCGCATGTCGTCGATGATGGCGGTCGCGCGCTTGACGTACGCCGCCTTGCCCTCATCGGTCGTCGGGTAGTAGAATTGTTTGTCGTCGCGCGCATACTTCAGGAATGCCGCCAGGTCGCCCTTGAAGCCGACGCGGTCGCGGATGGCGAGCATCTCCCCGTGGATCCGCTCCACCTCCCGCAGGCCGAGCTGGTGGATCTGCTCCGCAGTCAGGTCGGTCGTGGTGCTCTGGCGAAGCATGAAATTGTAGTAGTCGATCCCCGCCGGCAGCTTCCAGACACCGTCGTCGTCGGTCGCGACCTTCTCCTCCGCCGCAAACAGCGCGATGAGCTTCTCGTAGGCGGGCTTGACGCTGCCGACGAGGGCCGCGCGGGCCTCGGTGATGAGCTGCGTCTTGGTGGCCGCGTCCGCCGCCTTGAGCGCCCCGACCTTGCTCTCGAAATCCTCAAGCAGCGCACATTTCTTGCCGGACTGGTCGAACGGCTCGCCGGTGATGACTTCGCGCGACGCCGCGATCATCATCGGATACGTAAACTTCGGCGGCAAAATGCCGCGGGCCTCGCGGATCCGGACCCCCTCCGTCAGCTGCGCGAACGCCCGGGGCAACCCGTTGAGCCGCGTGATGTAGGCGCGCGCGTCGGCCACGTCGTCGATCGGATGGTAATTGATCAGGAACGCCGGCGCGTCGGCATGCAAACCGTACATCTGGGTGAATACGTAGCCGTGATAGCGCCACTTCCAGCCTTCGATCGTGTCCTCGGACTGCTGGACGAACAGCCGGTAGCTGACCTTGGTCTGGCCATCGAGCGCCTCGAAACGGATGCTGCGCTTCAACTCGGCCAGCCGCTGGGTCGTCAGGACGAGGTCTTCGAGCGCCTTCTGTTCAGAGAAGTCGTCCCACTTGTCCTCGTCCTTTTTCAAGCCGAGGTAACCCTGCGCCAGCGGACTCCGGTCGACATCCTCGTCGAAGGTGCGGTCGAAGAAGGCATTGGCCTTGGCCGATTCGGTCGCGATCTCGGCCGGCGTGAAAGCCGGGGCGGTCGAGGCCGAGTCGGCGGCCAGACCGGACGCGGCGGGAACAACGAGCATGGCGGCGAGGGCAATGCCGGGAAGAAGTTGGCAGGGAGTCATTATGCCCAAGAGTCAGCAAACCGGGCGCACGAGCGCAAGCCCGCCGCGCCGAGCGGCTGATTTCGTGCGTCGGACGGCGTCAGCCTGCCCTCACAACGGGTTCAGGCCCTGCTTCCGCAAGTGGTCGATGTCGATGATATGTAGTTTCTCCTTGGCGGCGGCCAGCTGGGCGTTGTCGTACCAGCGTTTGACGGCCTCGTTGAACGACTGCATCGAGCGCTGCCGGGCCACGGCCAGCGGTGGCGGCGGACCAGCGCGCCCGGCGACCGGCTCGCCCGAACCCAGCGCCGTTGTTTCGATCTCCAGCATCGCCGAGCCGGTCCGATTCAGGAAGACCACGACAAAACAATGCTGGGGAATGGTGACCAGGGCGGTCCGCAAGCCGATTTTGCGGAAGACCGAGGCAAACAACACGCTGCCATCGACGCAGTTGGCCTGCTGGTAGGTGACAGAATCGTCGACGAGGCGGACCGTTTGGCTGACGACCTGGTCCGCGTCGGCAGACGGCGTAGTGATGTCGGAGTATTTGATTCCGCGCTGTTGCAACACGAACCAGATGGCGAACACCTCGTTCCGCACGTCCTGCTCGCCTTTCTGGTAGCCGGCAAACTGAGTCACGATCCCGGCGCGGAGAGCCTCCTGGAGGATGCCTTGGATGACCGGGCTGTTTTCGTTGACATACGCCGCCAGCATCCAACTCCAGTCTTCCTCGTTTCGGGCGATCGGGCAATCAGTCAGCGCGTGCACCGTCACGGTCTCGGTTTCCTCGGAACTGATCACGCGTCCGGTGGCACCATAGCTGATGTCGCTTACCTTGATCGTCACCGTTTCGGGTGTTGCCTGCTGCACGGCCCGCAACGCCGCATAATCGAACTTCAGCGGAGGGTAGATGTGATAGACAAAACCCGGCACGGTGAGCCTCACCTCATACGAGCTGGGCTTGATGAACCGCGTACTGCTGATCTCCACCCGCAGCTTGGTGTCCTCGTGCACCGGTTGGAAGGCCACACCGGCCAGCTCGCGCCAGTCGCCGAAATAATGAGGCCCCATCGGATCCCAGGGCGATTTCATCGACGCGGTGGCAACGATATACGAGGGGAAAAAGCTCGTGCCCATCGGAAAGTCGGGATGCCAGTTCTTGACCTCGGCGGATAACGAGACGCACCCCACAAAGGAAACAGCCATGCAAAGCAATCCTCTCATAATGTTGCGCAACCTGAGCGTGCGCGCCGATGTCACTATCCCGGCCGGTCGGATCGCGCAAGCCCGCTTCTCGGCCCGTCAGGTCAAGACTCGCCCGCGTAGGTGACCCCGACCTGCTTCCGCCACTCGTCGAGGACAGTCATGTTGCCGAGCGTGTCGGCGTGGCTCATCGCCGGCGACTCCCGTTCGCCCCGCGCGAGCGCGTCGCCGACCGCGTCGGCCTCGTGGGCGTACAGCGCCACCCCGCGACCGGGGAAGACGATCTCCTCGGGCGAACTCGCGCCGGTGCGATGAATGAAAATCCGGTCGTCCCGTCCGTTGAGCCCGGGGAAGAATGGAACCGGCACGTCGATCCAACCCTTCGTGCCGTGGATCCGGGCGGAGATGTCGTGTACGACGGTCGAGCCGCAGGAAAGCTCGGCGACGACGTCGCCGGGAAACCTCGCGACCGCCGTTGCGTATTCGTCGGTTTGGGTCTGGGGATGCAGCCGCCCGGCCGCGCGAAACTCCAGCGGTTCGGCCAACGGCCGGCCGGCGGCCGCGCCGGCGATCAGCCGCGAAAACGAAACGGGATAACAGCCGAGGTCGAGGATCGCCCCGCCGCCGAGCTCCCGCTTGAACATCCGGTGCTCGGGGTCGAAATTCGTCACGACGCTGAACGCCGCCTTGATCAACCGCAGCTCGCCGATGGCGCCGTTGCGCACGAGGTCGACCAGCGCGGCCGTCTGCGGATGGCAGCGGTACATGAACGCCTCCATCAGGAACACCCGCTGGCGGCGCGCCGCCGCGATGATGCGCTCGGAGTCGGCGCGATTCAGGGCCAGCGGCTTTTCGCAGAGAATGTGCTTGCCGGCCGCCGCCGCCTTGATCGCCCACTCGACATGGAGCGGGTGCGGCGGCGCGACGTACACAACGTCAACCTCCGGGTCGGCAAACAGGGCCTCGTAGCTGCCGTGCGCGCGGGCGCCGCCGAATTCGCGGGCGAAGGCCTCGGCGGTGGCCAGGTTCCGGCTGCCGACCGCCGCAAAGCGACCCGTGCGGGAGCCCGGCAGGTCGGTGACAAACTTCCGGGCGATGCCACCCGTGGTCATGATGCCCCAGTTCAGTTTCGCGGCCATGGGGCGTCACCGAATCACGCCGGCGCCCACGCGTCAACGCTCACACGGGTCACGCCAGCATGGTCGACGCCGATGAATGAACCGCGGGCCAAGCGCAGCGACCCCAGCCGGGAAAATTCCGGCGAGTTTAACCACGGATGGGCAGAGGTCGCTTCGCTCGGTACACCGTTAAACACGGTTGAAGCCATTTGGTGCAAGGGTCGGGTCTCGGCGGGCCGCACCATCTGGTGACCCATTGACTCGGCCTTCTTCTTCCCGGTTCAACTTCTGGATCATCCGTGGGTTCCGTGTAATCCGTGGTTTCAACTGCATTGTTCCGTCTCAGGCTGGAACCCGCAGAGGGGAAAACTCCCCCTGGGGCGCGGGCGACCCTGCCCGTGGCTTTACGCCTTCGTCGAGTCCGCGGGCGAAAGCGTTCCCGCGAGAATATTGCCGCACGGAAAAAAGCCGGCCTTCTGCAGGGTGCGGCGCGAGGCAATGTTCGCCGGGTTGCAGCGCGCCGCGGGCACGCTGCCGCCCTCATAACAAACCCGCTTCAGCTCCTGCACCAGATAACAGCCGATCCCCCGCCGCCGGAAGGGCTCGGCGACTTCCATGTAGATGTCGCCGTACGGTCGGTTGTAGTGAAACAGGATTCCACCGGTCGCCGCAATCTGCCCCTCGGCTTCCACCACCCAATCGCCAACCGGCTCCGCGCCGTGCGGGAAGATCCGTCCGGCATCCTCCGGAGTCGCCCGCCGGAAGACCGCGCCGACTGGCGCGCAAGTCGTGGTCAGCTTGTCGTGAAAGAGGATCGATGTCGCCGTCACGTCCCGGGCGAAAGTGTGCAGCATCACCGTCAGCAACGGGTCGTTGCTCTGCGTCTCGATCCCAACCGCGCCGCAGGCGTTGAGCAAAGCCAAGAACAGGTCGAACATCCGCGAGCGCCGGGGCGGATCCACGTAAAATTCGAAAACCGTCGGCTGCCCCTTCCAAGGCCCGGCCAGCACCACCGAGCCGTAGCCGACCATCTCGCCATCAGCCCGGAGCAGGTACGGCTTCGTCCAGCCCTGGCGCGAGTGAAACGAGTCGTGGATGATCTGGCACTTCATTTCCTCCCGGTAGCGCTCGCGCCACGGCAGGATGTCCGCCACGGTCGCGGCCTGGGTGGTGCATGCGGGGTTCGTTTCCATCGGGGCGGGTTGGTGGTTAGTGCTTCGTCGCGGCGTTGTCGACAGCCGGCTTCTTCATTTGCCAAACAACGTCGGCGGGCCGGCGCGGCTCCAAGTCCGCGCGATCCGGTCGCCGTTGACCTCGCAAATCACCAGTCCATCCGCGGCCAACCGGATCGTTTCGGCTCAGCCCGCCATCGCCCGCCCGGCAATCCACCCCGTCGTCCACGCCGATTGGAAATTGAAGCCGCCCGTCACGCCGTCGATGTCGAGCACCTCGCCGGCGAAATGCAGTCCGGGCACGAGGCGGCTCTCCATCGTCTTGAAATCCACCTCGGCCAGCCGCACGCCGCCGCAGGTGACGAACTCCTCCTTGAACATGCTCTTGCCCTTCACCGCGAACTCGCCCGCGCACACCTGCGCCGCCAGCGCGCGCAGCGCCGGATTGCCCGCGCCGGCCCACGTCGTCCCCTCCCCGATGCCCGCCGCCGCCACCAGCCGCTCCCACAGCCGCAGCGGCAGGCTGGCCGGACTCCAGGTGGACACCTGCTTGCGCGGGTTGGCCGTGCGCGCCGCCTCGAGCTCGCCGCGCAGCGATTCCGGATTGAACCGCGGCGCCCAGCTCACCTGCAGCGTGAAGGTGTAGTCGCAGTCGTGCAGGATCCGCGCACCCCAGGCCGAAAGCTTTAAAACGGCCGGCCCGCTCAGGCCCCAGTGGGTGATGAGCAGCGGGCCGCGCTCCCGCAACGGCCGGCCGACGACCGCCGTCGCGGCGTCCGCGACCGACACGCCCGACAGCCCCTGCAGACGGGGATCGTCGCAGTGAAAGGTGAAAAGCGAAGGCACCGGCGGCTCGATCGCGTGGCCGAAGGCGCGCGCGATCTCGAAGCCGGCGTTCGACTTGTTCCCGCCGGTCGCCAGGATCAGCCGGTCACAAACCGCCGTCTCGCCGGTGGTCAGGGTCAGCTCGAATCCGCCGGACGCGGGCCGCGCCGCCGATTTGACTCCGCACTGCAGACGCAGCTTTACACCGGCCGAACGCGCGGCGTCCTGAAGGCAGTCGACGACCGTTGCGGAGTCGTCCGTCACCGGAAACATCCGCCCGTCCGCCTCGGTCTTGAGCGCGACGCCCCGCGCGGTGAACCAGGCGACGGTATCGCGCGGCTGCCAGTGGCTGAACGGCCCGAGCAGCTCCCGGCCGCCGCGTGGGTAGCGGGTGGCCAGCTCACGCGGCTCGAAACAGGCGTGGGTGACGTTGCACCGGCCGCCGCCGGAGACCTTCACCTTGGCCAGCGGGTGCGCGGTCGCCTCGTACAGCGTGACGTCGGCGTCCGGGCGGGCCTCCGCCGCGGCGACGGCGGCAAAGAAGCCCGCCGCGCCCGCGCCGACGATGCTGATCCGCCGTTCGCTCATGACCGCGCAGCGTGCGGGTCACCGGCCGATTTGTCCAAAAAGAAAGCGCCGCGGCCTACCCCTAGGCCGCGGCGCCACTGCACACACTATGCAACCCTGCTTGAGGGAAATTATTTGCCGTCCGCTGCAGGAGCCGGAGGGGGCGGCGGCGGGCCGTCGTGGCCCTCGCGGCGTTCCTTCATCTTGGCGAGCATTTCGTCAAACTTGGTCTGCTGGTCGGGCGTGAGGAGGGCCCGGCGCTGGCCATCGTAGCTCTCGCGCAGGCTCTTCTGCTTGGCCCATTTCTGCTCCTTGGAAAGCGAGGTGTCGTCGTGAATGGCCTTCCCGGCGTCGCGCTCCTGCTGGCCGAGGGCCTTCCACTTGGTCTCCTGGTCGGCGGTGAGGCCGAGCGCCTTGATCATGTGCTCCTGCATCCGCTCGCCGCGGTGGCCGCCGCCCGGGCCGCCGGGTCCACCCGCTTCGCCCGGGGGCGGAGGCGGCGGAGCGTCTTCGGCCCGCAGGACAGGAAGGGAGGCCAGGCCGGCGGCCAGGCACAGCAAGAGGATCTTCGAATGATTCTTCATAAAGGAGGTTGGTTGTTCGTGTGGGATGAGACGCGCAGAGGGAGGCTTGGTTTCGCCGGACCCGGGATTAAATTTTCACCCCACCGGTAACCGCCCCAACCCGCCAGTCGTCATGGCGCGCCATCTGGCCGGGGCAACCGAGGCAGGCCGACTAACCCGCGGGGGCCCGCGTCCCCCCCGGCTACAACTCACACCGGCCGTCGACCGCCCGTCCAAGGGCCGCTTTACTCGGAGCCGGGGTTGTCCCAAAGTCCCGGCCCATGATTGAAATACACGGCCTGACCAAGCGCTATGGCGATTTCACCGCCGTGCACGACCTGTCCTTTGCCGTCCAGCCGGGCGAGGTGATGGGCCTCGTCGGTCCCAACGGCGCGGGCAAAACCACGACCTTGCGCTGCGCCACGGGCATCATCCCTCCCAGCCTCGGCGCCATCCGCATCGCGGGCTTCGATCTCGCCACCGACCCGGTGGAGGCGAAGCGCCGGCTGGCGTTTTTTCCCGACGAGCCGCGCCTTTTCGATCACCTGACCGTCGAGCAGCACCTCAACTTCGTGGCGCGGCTCTACGGGGTTGCGGACTGGCGCGACCGCGCCACCCCGATCCTGGCCGAGCTCGAGATGGGCGACAAGCGCCAGGCGCTGCCCGCCGAGCTCTCGCGCGGCATGAAGCAGAAGCTCGTGATCGCGTGCGGCCTGCTGCACCTGCCGTCGGTGATTTTCTTCGATGAACCGCTCACCGGCCTGGACCCCGGCGGCATCCGCCACATGAAGGGCACCATGCGCCGGCTCGCGCGCGAGGGCGCCGCCATCATCCTCAGTTCGCACCTGCTCAGTCTGCTGGAGGAAGTCTGCACGCATGTGCTCATCCTCAAGGCCGGCGAAAAGGTGGCCGACGGGACCATCGCCGGCATCCGCGAACGCTTTGCCACCCATCCCGACTCGAGCCTGGAGGACGTGTTTTTTCGCGCCACCGAGGACGCCCCCTCGCCTCCCCTCCTGCCGTGATCCGCACCTTCGCCTATCTCTACGGCACGTCCGTCCGCAACGCGCTCGTCCAGAGACTCAAGCGCCTGCGCCAGCCGAAATACCTGGTCGGCGCGCTGGTCGGCGGGCTGTATTTTTATTTTTTCGTCTTCCGCAACGCGTTTCGCGGCATGGGCGCGGGGATGGCGGGGAGGCCGGCGACTGACGGCGCCGCGGTCTCGGCGGCCTTCGGGCCGCTCGCCGCCCTGGTGCTGTTCATCGTCGTGGCGCTCTCGTGGATCCTCTCGAGCCGCCGGGCGGCCCTCCAGTTCACCGAGGCGGAGGTGGCGTTCCTCTTCCCCGCGCCGGTGCCCCGCCGGGCGCTCATCAACTTCAAGCTGCTCCGCTCGCAGCTCGCGATCCTCGTGTCGGTGTTCTTCCTGACGCTCTTCATCCGCCGGGGCGGCCTGGCCGGAGGCGGCACGCTGATCCGCGCCGCCGGCTGGTGGATCATCCTCTCGACGCTCAATCTCCACATGCTGGCGGCCTCGTTTGCGCGCGAACGGATGCTCAACTTCGGCCTCAACCCGTGGCGCCGCCGGCTGCTCGTCGGCGGCGTGTTGCTCGCGTTGGTGGCCGCCTGCTGGCTGGTGGTCCGCCGCACGGTGGCGCTGCCGACCGACGCCGACCTGGCCAACCCGAATGCCGTCATGCACTATCTCGACCAGGTCCTCAACCACCGGCCGATTTCCTGGGTGCTGGCCCCGTTTGGCCTGGTGGTGCGGCCGTACCTTTCGCCCGATCTGCCCGCCTTCCTCGCCGCCCTGGGGCCGGCCCTGCTGATAATCGTGGCCCACTATGTCTGGGTGCTGCAATCGAGCGTCTCGTTCGAGGAGGCGTCGCTCGAGCTGGCCGCGCGGCGGGCCGAGCGGATTGCGGCGGTCCGGTCCGGCCGGTGGCGGAGCGGCCGCAACGGTCCGACGAAACCGCGGCCCGAGCCGTTTCGCCTGGCGCCCCGCGGCTGGGTGCCGCTGGCGTTCCTGTGGAAAAACCTCATCGCCCTCGGGACATTTTTCCGCCTGCGCACCTGGCTGATCCTTTGCGTCGCGGTGGTGCTGGCGCTCACCTGGGTCGCCGCCGATCCGGTCCGCATCCCGCTGCTCAAGGGGATCGGGATGGTCGCGCTGATGCTGGGCGGCTGGTTGTTTGCCTTCGGTCCGATGTTCATGCGCCGGGAGGTGCAGCAGACGCTCACCCACCTGGACATCACGAAGGCATATCCGCTGGCCGGCTGGCAGGTCGTGGTCGGGCAGTTGCTCACGCCAATGGTCCTGATGACCTTCGCGCAATGGCTGCTGCTGTTGGTCGCCGCGCTGTCGCTGGGCACCACGACGCGCGACCCGTGGCTCGCGCTGGGGCTGGGCGCCGCCGGGGCGGGCGGCGTTGCGCTCATCATGCCGCCGTTGTGCGGCCTGCTGCTGTGCATCCCGTACACCGGCGTGCTGTATTTCCCGGCGTGGGCGCAATCCACGGGACCCCGCGGCGGCGGCATCGAGGTGATGGGCCAGCGCCTGATCTTCATGGCCGGCTATCTCGTCGTCCTGGTCGTGGCGGTGCTCCCGGCGGCCGGGCTCGGCGCGCTGGTTTTCTTCATCGGCAATTTCCTGCTTGGAAAGGTCGCCGCGGTCATCCTGACGACCCTGTGCGCAAGCGCGGTCCTGGTCGGCGAGCTCGCCGGCGCGGTGTACTGGCTGGGGGAAAAGCTCGAGCGGTTCGACCTTTCCACGGAACTGCCGCGCTGAGGCGGCACGATGGAGTTGAAGGCTGCGGGCCGGGATTGGGGAGACGCGAAATCACTTTCGGGCCGCCGGCTTGTCCGGGGTCGCGGAGACCTTTGCCCAAAACCGACGCCGCACACCATTTGGCTCGGCTCATCGACACTCGACCCTCGGCGCCTCGACTGCATGATCCCGGCCGAGGCGCCAGCCGTTGGCGGCCAAAAAATGAAACTTTCCCAGCTCACCTTGATTGCGGAGCAAACCGTCGCGGCGGCGCAGCGGCGCCTGCCGCCCGACCTTCGCGGGGCGGCGGCGGCCGTGCCGGTCTGCTATGAGGCCCGGCCGAACGACGACCTGGTGGCCGACGGCACCGAGGCGGACCTGCTCGGGCTCTTTGTCGGCCATTCCCACGGCGCGGAACTGGCCGACAGCCAGCCCCTGCCGCCCCAGATCCTGGTCTTCCTCGAAAACCTCTGGGACTATGCGGAGGACGACGTCGAGATCTTTCGCGACGAGGTGCGGCTGACCTACCTCCACGAACTCGGCCATTACCTGGGGTGGGACGAGGAAGAAATCGCCCGCCGCGGCCTGGATTGAGCCCGTCTTTCACCCTGTCGGCCGGCCCAATCTTCTCTTTCATTCCGCCCGCGAATCTGCTTATACCCTCCTGTGTTGCGGCTCCTCCGGGCCGTTCCGCTGTCAACCCAACCATGAAGAAGTTTCTCCCTGCCATTTTGTGTGTGGCCGCTCTCGCGTCGGCGCTGGCCGCCCGCGCGTCCGCGGACGTCAAGCGTTCCACGCTCGTCGAGCGCCTCGACACCTGCGAGGCCATCCTGCAGGATGTCCAATCCAGCACGAAGACGGCCATTTCGCCCGAGCGGCTGCGCAATGCCCGCGGCATCGTGATCGTCAACCAGGTCCAGGCCGGCTTTTTTGTCGGCGTGAAGGACGGTTACGCCGTCGCCCTGGTGCGCCGCCCGAACGGGCGCTGGTCCGTGCCGGCCTTCCTGAACGCCGGCGAAGCCAGCCTCGGCTTCCAGGCGGGGGTGAAGGCGATCAACACGGTGCTGGTCATCATGGACGACGCCACCGTGCGCCTGCTGCTCAATCGCCGCTTCAATTTCGGCGCCGAGGCCCATGCGGAGGCCGGCATCCGGACCGCCGAGGCCGAAAAGGTCACCCGCCAGCTGCCGAGCGCCAACGTCTATGTCTACACGCTGCAGGAGGGCCTGTATCTCAGCGCCGCGCTCAAGACCGGCTACATGTCGCCGAACGATGATGCCAACCGGGTGTTCTACAACACGAACAACCACCTGCCGGAACTGCTCTACAGCGACTGGGTGCAGCCGCCGCCCGAGGCGCATTATATCATGGACTACGTGACGCGGCTTTCGCAGTAACCCGGCGCCGTCCCCCCTTGCCACCCGCCGCCCAGAACGCGGCGGGTTTTTTATTTCCGCCAGGCGCGCAGGTAGGCGACCAGTTCCGCCAGCACCGCATCCGCCACCCCGCCCTGGGCTCCGGTGCGGGTGGCCCCGGGGCATTCGATCCGGCCGGTGCGGACGAACACCGGGCCCGGGCCGCGAACATGCGCCAGGCCCCAGCAGGCCATCGGCACCGGCACGTTGTCGGCCGGCGAGGGCTCGGCATAGCCCGTCGTCGCGATGGCCACGTCCGCGCCGAAGAGCGCGCACGCGCCGCGGGCCATCTCCTCGGCCACGCGGGGCGAGACGCAATTGACCATGGCCGCATGGGCCCGGTCGACGCCGAGATGGCGGACCTTCTGTTCGAGCGTGTAGGCGGTGATCCCGCCGAGGAAATAATCCGAGGCTCCGGACACGGCGGCAATCCGGGCCTGCACCTGGCCGGCCGTCAGGCTCTCCGCCACCGCCAGCGTCAGCCGCGGCGTTGGCAGCAGCAGGGTTTTCAGCTCCCAGGCGGCGTTCATGGTTCGACGATTTTGCACCCGGCCGGAGACCCGCGCAAGCGCGCCGTCTCCGCGACGGCGGACGGGGCCGCCCTGGAGCCGGGGGTCGTCGGACCCGGACCGGCCTCACCGCGGCCGGCCACGCGATTGACGATCGCCAGATCCATGGCCCTCACTTCAACTCCAGCCCGACGGGGCAATGGTCGCTGCCGAACACCTGCGGCTCGATCCACGCGCGGCGCAGGCGTCCGGCCAGCGCCGCCGACGCCACAAAGTAGTCGACGCGCCACCCGATGTTCCGGGCGCGGCAATTCATCATCTGGCTCCACCACGTGTAATGCCCGGGGCCTTTTTCGAACTGCCGGAACGTGTCGACGTAGCCCTTCGCCAGCAACGCCGTGAAGTTGTCGCGCTCCTCGTCCGTGAAGCCCGCGTTGCGCCGGTTGGTCTTCGGGTTGGTCAGGTCGATCTCCGCGTGTGCGACATTCAGGTCGCCGCAAAAGACCACCGGCTTCTTCTTCTCCAGCTTGCCGAGATATTTCAGAAACACGGGGTCCCACGACTTCGTGCGGTAGTCGAGCCGGGTGAGGCCGCGCTGAGAGTTCGGCTGATAAACGTTGACCAGGTGAAAGTCGGGGAATTCCGCCGTGACGACCCGGCCCTCCTGGTCGTGTTCCGATTTGCCGAGGCCGAACGTGACGTTGAGCGGCGCCTGGCGCGAAAAGATCACCGTGCCGGAATAGCCCTTCTTCACCGCCGAATTCCAGTGCGCCTGGTAGCCGGCCGGCCAGGCGATGTGCTGCACGTCCCCGGGGTGCGCCTTCGTTTCCTGCAGGCAGATGACGTCGGCCTGCGACGCCTGCATCCAGTCGAGCAGGCCCTTCTTCAGCGCCGCCCGCACGCCATTCACGTTCCACGAAAGCAGTTTCATGCGGTGCAGTTCGTGCGATTTTTCCGCTGCTGCAATCCGTTTCGACGGCCGGCGGCTCGACCGGGGCAAAAAGAAAGGGCCGCCTCCTGGCGGGAGGCGGCCCTTGAGGGGGGTGAGGTATCAGTCTGCCGCCAGCGGGCCCATTCGGGCGTTGGCGGCACTTTGCGAGCCGAGTTCGTCGGGACCAACCGCGACCCTGTCGCCTTCCCGTCCTCGTCGAGGGCGGGAAGCGGATGCCGGCATCCGGGTTAGTTCAACGCGAACTTGCTCGCGTAGCCCAACTCATCGACGATCCGCACGGGCAGGACGACCTTGGTGGAGATCGCCTTGCCCTCGCGGAACAGCGGCTGGAATTTCCAGCCGGCCACCGCGACGGTGAGCGAGTTCGCCAGTTCGGCCGGCACGGAGTCGAGGACAGTGATGTTCCTCGGCAGACCGGCGCCGTCGATGGTGAACTCGAGTTTGACCGCCGTCCCGGCATAGTCGGACGCCACGCGGGGTGTGACCACCTTCACGGGCACCGGCGTATCGGTACGGTTCTTGTACGTCTCGAGGTAAGCCTCCTCGGGCGTCTTGGCCAGAAGGGCCAGCGGCGCGGCGAACAGGCTGATGAGCAGGATCAGTTTGGACACGGTTTTCATTTTTTTCCTTTGTTGTTATCTTGGGTACATCGGGCGGCACAGACATGCGCCGCGCCGATCTCGCCTCCGGGCCTGGTTTGTCCGGACGGGCGAAAGCCGCGTTTTGGGGACGCGGGGTAACTCCGGTCACTGATCCTTGGGAAAATTGAGAAAGAACTTGGACTCTGCGCACATCGGCTGCGCTCGCCCACCAGTAGTGCACCCTTCATGCCAACTAATGCGGCCCCCCATGTGTATTAGGCTCCTGCGGCTGAAACAAAATCTTGGTATTAATTGCCTAAAATATTTGTCCTTAGCATGTTCAGATATGACATGGAGTAAAAATTGATACGGGGAACCAATAAACGTCGCTACTTCGTAACATACAAAGGTGCCCACTTTGGTTCCGACGGCCGCAGCCGTTCGTTGGAGCCGGGGTGAACTCACCCACAACAATCGGCCTCGCGGGTTAAGGGCATCCCGCCTCCACCATCTTTTTGTCCCACCTCGAGCCCCAACCCCCCCCAGCTCCCCACGAATCCGCTTCGAAACGGTCGTTCCGGGGCATGTGACAAATCGGGTGGTTGTAATCGGGCGGCCCGGAACCGATGGTGAGCCCTCACGTGACGCCCTTCCGCTTCCAACCCCTGCCGCTCGGTCAATGCATTCCCGCCAGTCCCCATGCAGTGTCCTGCAGCCTGCCCACGATGCGCGATGTGCATGGTTACGAGCAAAAGGATCCTGAAATCACCCGCCAGCTCACGTCGGGTTACCCGCGCTTTGTCGTCCACCCGTTCGCCCGGCGGCTGGCCGAACATTGGGTGGCAACCCTTCCCGCACTGGCGGGCCGCACGCTCTGGCTGACCTCGTCAGCCCGCATGGCGGCGGCGGTGGCCGGTCACCTCGGCGTGGCCGCCGACGCGCGGGTCTTCGAGCGCAACGGCGTGTTTGGGGTCTCGCACCCCGCGATCGCCGCGGAGACCTTTTCGCGAGCCAAGCTTTATCTGCAGCACGTGGGCGGCTTCGTTTCCTCGCGCGAGGCGGAGGACGGCCTGGGGCAACTCGGCCTCGTGGCCGCCGCGCAACCCGATGAGGCCTTTGCCGGCGATTCCCTCGCCGAGGTACGACGGCATCTTCTCAAGGCTCTGCCGGGCGCCGCCGCGCAGGATCTGTTCATCGCCAACTCCGGCATGAACGCGGTCCACGCCGCCTTCCGGGCCATCACCGACCTGCAAGCCGCGCGCGGCCGCACGATTTGGGTGCAGCTCGGCTGGCTGTATCTCGACACGATCGCGCTGTTGAAAAAATTCACCGCGAGCCCGGCCGACTACGTTCCGGTGCTCGACGTGTTCGACCGGGTGGCGCTGGCGCGGCTCTTCGACACGCACGGGGCGCGCATCGCCGGCGTCATCTCCGAGGTGCCGACCAACCCGCTGATCCAGACGCCCGACGTCGCCGCGCTCGCCGCGCTCTGCCGCCGTCACGGTGCAAAGCTCGTGCTCGATCCGTCCGTCTCGTCGGTGGTCAACCTCGATGTCCTCGCTCACGCGGACGCCGTCGTCGGCAGCCTGACCAAGTACACGTCCAGCGAGGGCAACGTCATCGCCGGCTTTGTCGCCGTAAATCCCGTCGCGGCGGATGCCGACGCGCTGCGCCGGGGAATCGCCGGCGCCCTCGAGCCGGTCTACCCGAGGGACCTCGCCGCGCTCGCGGCGCAGATCGGCCGCACGGAGGAAGTCCTCGCGCAGATCCATGCCAGCGTGCCGCGGGTGGTGGAGTTCCTTGCATCGCACCCGGCCATCAAGGAGGTGTACTGGGCGAAGCGGGCGGAATCGCGCGACAACTTCCTCCGGATGGCGCGGAGTCCCGACGCCACCGGTGGAATGGTTTCGTTCACGCTCCGCGGGCCGCTGGACCGCTTCTATGACCGCGTGCGCCTGCCGAAGGGGCCGAGCTTCGGCATGAAGACGACGCTCCTTTGTCCGTTCATGTACCTCGCCCATTACGACTTGGTCTCCACGGCCGCCGGCCGGGCCGAGCTCAAGGCGCAGGGTCTCGATCCCGATCTGCTCCGCCTCTCGATCGGCGCCGAGCCGACGGCGGAGATCATCGCCGCCCTGGCCGAAGCACTGGCGTAAGCCGTCACCGCCGCGGGAAGGGCGAGTCCTCCGGGCGAGCCGATGTGCCGCGCCGCTCGGTTCGGACGACTCGCCCAGCCGCGCGCCCCCTCAATCGCAACTTGTTTTGGCAGCCCTCAATAGATTTCATCGGCCGACGGTCGTTTTTCCGATCGACCTTACCCAAGCCATGCCCGAGCCGACCTGCACGCTCGACCTCAAGACCGTCCCGAACGCACCGCGGGACGAAATCGTCGGGTGGCTGGGCGGGGCGCTCAAGGTCAAGGTGCGCGCACCCGCGCTTGACGGGCGCGCGAACGACGCCCTGCTCGCCTTCCTCGCGGAGAAACTCGGCCTGTCCCGGCGCGCGCTCACGCTGCTGCACGGCGCCAAGTCCCGCCAGAAGGTGGTGAAGGTGGACGGCCTCGACCAGGCCGAGGTCCGCCGCCGGCTGGAAAGCTGAACCGGTTCCGGCTTTATCCGGATTCAGGCCGGAGAGAGCAACTTCGGCTCCCGCCACGCGCGCACGAAGCGGTGGAACCCGGCCGCCGGACGGGTTCAAAGCGCCTCAGCAGTGAAGAGCGCTTACGGAGGCCGCGCTCCACCTCGACCGATTCAGCCTTCGGCTCAGCCGGGATCACGCCGTCAACCGGCGGAAACGCAGCCACAGCATAATCGCCGCGCAGGCCAGCCCGGCGGCTAGCCCCGCCCAGACGCCCGTCGGCCCCATTCCCGTGTGGAAGGCCAGGAAGTAGCCGGCCGGCAACGCCAGCAGCCAGTAGGCGGTGAACGTGATCAGGGTCGGCACTTTCACGTCGGTCAGGCCGCGGAGCGCCCCCGCCGCCACCACCTGCCCGCCGTCGAATAGCTGGAAGATTGCCGCCACCAACAACAGGCGCGCCGCCAGCGTCGTCACCACGGGATCCGTTGAAAAACCCCGCGCCAATGTTCCGCCGGCGAGCGCGAAGATTGTCGCGAATGTCGCCATCAGGGCCGTGGAAAGCAGCAGGCTGCCGAAGCCGATCGGCCGCAGTAGATCCCGCCGCCCCGCACCCACGGCCCGGCTCAGACGCAGACTCACGGCCATCGACAGCCCGAGCGGAAACATAAAGGTGAAGGAGGCGCAACTGAGCGCGACCTGGTGCGCCGCCAGGGCCGGCGCGCCCAGCCAGCCCATCATGAGCGCCGCTGCCGCGAAGGCGCCCGACTCGAACAACAGGCACCCGGCCGCGGGCAGGCCCATCTCCCGCAGTGCGCGGAAACGGCTCCGCTCCCAGCCGGTGTTCGGCATCGCGCGAATCGGCGCCAGCTCGGCCGACTGCCGCAGCCAGAGCGCCAGCGCGGCCACGGCGACGCTGCGCGCCACGAGGGTCGCCACGCCCGAACCAACGAGCCCGAGCGCCGGCAGGCCGAGATGTCCCCAGATGAAGATCCAGTTGAGCAGCGCGTTGAGCACGACGTCGCCGAGCATGATCGTCATCGGCACCCACGGGTGCCCGAGCGATTCCGCGAACTGCCGCTGGACCTGGAAAAACAACGTCGGGATGAGCGAGGCCGAGATGAGCAGGAAATATGGCGGCGTGATCGCGACGACCTCGGCGGGCTGGCCGAAGCGGTGCAACTGCGTGGCCAGCCCGGCCAGGATCCCGAACGCCCCGCAGCTCACGACCAGCGCCTGCATCCGCCCGTGACGAATCCACGACGCACAGCCGGCCAAGTCGCCCGCACCATGGTCGCGCGCCGTGTACACCCCCACCGGGATCAGCAGACCGATGCCCGTGATGAAAAACACGCCAAAGACGCCATGCGTGAACGCCGAGGCGGCCAGCGGCGCGGTCCCGACCCGGCCGATCATCGCGCTGTCCGTCAGCCCGATGAGCATCTGCCCGACCTGCCCGACAATCATGGGCAGGGCCAGCGCCAGGGTCGGGCGCACTTGCCGGAGCAGCTCGGGGAAATTCTCCACGGGCGAAAGCGGACACGCCCGCAGAATAGGCTTCAAACGAATTCCGTTCCCGCTGTGCTGAATCCCGGCCCCGCATGACCCCCCTCGCCCTCGCCATCGTGTTCGTCGCCGCCTGCACCCATGCGACGTGGAATCTCGCGGCGAAGCGGTCGGGCGGCGGCCTGCCGTTCGTCTGCCTGAGCAACCTGATCGGGCTGGGCTTCTACGCACCGGTCGTCGCCGTCTACTGGTGGTGGCGGCCTCCGGTGCTGCCGGCGGGAACGCTCCTCGTGATCCTCGGCAGCGGGATCCTGAAGACGACCTATTCGCTCCTGCTGCAGCGGGCCTATCGCAGCGGCGATCTCTCGCTCGTCTATCCGCTGGCGCGCGGCACGGGACCGCTGCTGTCCACCCTCGCCGCGGTGATTGTCTTCGGCGAGCGGCCGACCGCCCTCGCGCTGGCCGGAGGGGCGATCATCGTGGCGTCGGTCTTCTACCTCACGGGCGGGGCGTCGCTGTGGCACCAGAGCCGCGCCCACCTGCGCACCGGAGTGCTCTTCGGACTCGCCAGCGGACTTTGCATCGCTGGCTACACGGTGTGGGACCAGCGCGCGGTGTCCCACCTGAAACTTCCGCCGGTCCTCTACGATTGCGGTACCTCGATCGTGATGTTCGTCCTGCTCGCGCCTTCCGCGTGGCAACGGCGCGCCGAGGTCGCCCGCGAGTGGCGCGAGCACCGCTCGAATGCCGCCATCGTCGGCACCTTCGGCGCGGTCGGTTACGTGCTTATCCTCACGGCCATGAGTTTCACGCCCGTCAGCTACATCGCGCCCGCCCGCGAGATCAGCATCGTGGTCGGCGCGTTCCTGGGCGCCAAGCTGCTGGGCGAGGCGGACGCGCGCCGCCGCCTGCTCGCCGCCGGCGCGATGGCCGCCGGCATCGTCGCGCTGGCGCTCGGGTGAGGCGGGGAGTCGGGTGGCGCGCATCGCCCCAGAGGAGCCGCCCGCCGAAATGGATTTGCGCGCGCCCCGGCGAATTGCACTGGCGCCGGACCGGGAAATGACCGACTCTGGTGGCGATGCGCGCTCCGAAGGAAATCGTCGTTCTCATCGTGCTGCTCCTGCTCGCGATGGCCTCGGTGCTTTGGTACGTCATCGACCGCCGGGCCCGCCAGCATGCCGCGCCGCCCGTGGCCGTCCAGCCCTCTGGACCGGCGCCGCAGCCGTCCGCCGCCGCGCCCGACTCGCGGGTGTCTCCCGGACAGCCCCCGACGCCGGCGCCCGCTCCGGCGTCACCGGTCGACCTTGCGAAGCACGACGGACAGACGATCGATTTTTCGAGCGGACAGCCGGTGGTGAAGCAATCGGCCGCCGACAAGGCGGCCCTCGACGCGGGGTTGAAGGACATCGCCGACGCCACCAAGGACGTGACGTTCGATCCGCCGAAGCCGGCGAATCCGCCGCCGGCCACGGGAAAGCCATAGACCGCCGCCGGCCATGCTGCATGGAAGCTTCGACCTGCCCGTGCTGTTCGACCTCGGCGCGACCTTCGCCTTCGCGCTTTCCGGCGCGCTTGCGGGCATCAAGCGCGGCTACGACATCGTCGGCGTGCTCGCCCTGGCCCTCGTGTCCGGCATCGGCGGCGGCCTGATCCGCGACGGGTTGTTTCTGGCCCAGGGGCTGACTCCGCTGCTGACCAACCCGGCTTACATGGAGGTCATCGGCGCGGCCGTGCTCTGCGGCGTCGTGTTCGGCGCCCGCGTCCACCGGTTCGCCCGGCTGATCGCCGTGGTCGACGCGCTCGGCCTCGGCGCGTACGCGGCGTTCGGCGTGCAGAAATCGCTGCTGGTGGGCGTCGCGGCGCCGGCCGCCATCCTCGTGGGCGTCGTCAACGCGGTCGGCGGCGGCGTGCTCCGCGACCTCCTCGCGCGCGAGGAGCCGCTGGTGTTCAAGCCGGGTCAGTTCTACCTGCTGACCGCCCTCGGCGGCGCGGTGACCTTTGTCTTCTGCAGCATCATGCTCGAGTTGTCGGCCAACCGGTCGGCCATCGCCGCGGTGACGGTGACGTTCGTGTTCCGCGTCCTCACCATCACGCTGAACTGGCGCACGGCGCCGGTCGCCTCGGGCAGCATCTTCGAGAACGACGACCCGCCGGAGAAAACGATTGAGAGCCGCGCAAAGAAGTAACCCCGACGGGACGCCTGGTAGCGCGAGTCGTCCCTGACGAGCCGCTCTGCGCAACGGCTCATCCGGCGGATTCGCCCGACCTGCGGCGCCCACTCACTTCCCCTGCGGGGCCGGGTCGCGGAGCGCGGCGGGAGCCCGCCCGCGCCGGCGCTCAAGCCAGTGCGTGAAGTGATCCATGTAGATGTAGATGACGGGCGTGATGTAGAGCGTGAGCATCTGCGACACCACCAGCCCGCCGACCACCGCCAGGCCGAGTGGCCGCCGCGACGCGGCGCCGGCGCCCAGGCCGAACGCAATCGGCACGGCGCCCGCCAGGGCGGCAAAAGAGGTCATCATGATCGGCCGGAAACGCACCAGGCATGCCTCGACAATCGCCTTCTGCGGATCAAAGGCGTCACCCTGGTCATTCTCCCGAGCCACGGCGAAGTCGATCATCATGATGGCGTTCTTTTTCACGATGCCGATCAGCAGGATGACGCCGACGTAGCCCATGATGTTCAGCTCCTGGCGGAACGCCCAGAGCGTGAACAGCGCGCCGAAGCCCGCCGCCGGCAGGCCGGAGAGAATCGTCAGCGGGTGGATGAAGTCCTCGTACAGCACCCCGAGTACGATGTAGATGACGATGACCGCTGTGATCAGGAGCAGGCCGAGGCCCTGCAGGGACGAGGCGAAGGCCTGGGCGGAACCGACGAAGCTGTAGCTGACCGTCGCGGGCAGCTCACGCCGTGCGAGCTCCTGGATCGCCGCGGTGGCGTCGCCCAGCGAGGCCCCCTCCCGAAGGTTGAAGGAGAGCGTGACCGCCGGAAGCTGGCCGAGGTGATTCACCGTCAGCGGGCCGACATCCCGGCGCAGCCCGGCGACGGTGTCGAGCGACACGAGCTTGCCGCTGCGCGAACGCAGGTAGATCAGGGGCAGCGCCGAGGCATCCCGCTGGAATTCCGGCGCCACCTCGAGGATGACGTAATACTGGTTGGTCGGCGTGTAGATCGTCGACACCTGCCGGGTGCCGAAGGCGCTGTAGAGCGCGTCCTCGATCTGCCCCGGGGTGATGCCGAGCGCGTCCGCCCGGTCGCGGCGAATATCCACGCGCAGCTGCGGACTGGTCACCTGCAGGTCCGTGTTGACGTCCACCAGTTGCGGCAGCGCCCGGAATTTCTTCTCCATCGAGTCCGCCACGCCGTACAGCTCCTTCAGGTCGCTCCCGAACATCGTGAACTGGTAGAGCGCCTTGGTGAGCTGGCCGCCAATGCGGATGCTCGGCGGGATCTGCGGGTAGCACCGCAGGCCGGGGATGACCGCGAGGCGCTGCCGCAGGTCACCGAGGATCCAGTCGATCGACGGCCGCTGGTCGCGCGGCTTCAACTGCATGAACACGCGGCCGAGGTTGGGCGTGGCGCTGACCGCGCCGCTCGAGCCCATCGCGGACATCATGGCGGCCACGTAGGGTCGCTCGGCCACGATGGCGGCGGCGGCCTTCTGGTGGCGGACCATCTCCTCGAACGAGATGTCCTGCGCCGCCTCGGTGAAGACGAGGGCGATCCCGGTGTCGTCCGTCGGGATGAAACCCAGCGGGAGCAGCTTCAGCAGTCCGACCGACAGGACCGCCAGCGCACCGGCCAGGATCAGGACGGTCAGGCGGTGATGCAGGCTCAGGTCCAGCGTGCGCCTGTAGAACCTGAGCATGCCGTCGAAAATCCCCTCGCTCCATTGGTACAGACGGCCGTGGAGCTGGTCGCCCGCATGGGCGCGGCCCGTGTGCGGCTTCAGGAAACGGCTGCAGAGCATCGGCGTCAGCGTCAGCGAAACGGCGCCCGACACGAGGATCGCCGCCGTGATGGTCACCGCAAACTCGTGCAGCAGCCGGCCGAGGATGCCGCCCATGAACATCAGCGGGATGAACACCGCCACCAGCGAGATCGTCATCGACATGATGGTGAAGCCGATCTCGCGCGAGCCCTTGAAGGCGGCCTCCCGCACACTCATCCCGGATTCGATGTGCCGCACGATGTTCTCGAGCATCACGATGGCGTCGTCCACGACGAAGCCGACCGAGAGCGTCAGCGCCAGCAGCGAGAGGTTGTCGAGCGTGTAGCCGCAGAAATACATGCAGACGAAGGTGCCGAGCAGCGCCATCGGGATGGCGATGCTCGGGATGACCGTCGCCCAGACCGAGCGCAGGAACAGGAAGATCACGAGGATGACGAGCGCGACGGACAGCATGAGCGTCGACTCGACGTCGCGCACCGACTCGCGCACGGCCTCGGAGTTGTCGCGCAGGATGTCGAGCGTCACCGCCGGCGGCAGTTGCCGCTGGAAGATCGGGAGCAGGGCGCGGACGCGGCCGACCACCTCCACCGTGTTCGTGCCCGGCTGCTTCTGCACCGCCAGCACGATCGCCCGGGAGAGTTCGAGCTTCCCGTCGATCCGCCGGCCGAACCAGCTGGCCACGCGGGTGTCCTGCACGCTGTCGATCACCTGGGCGAGCTCGCCCAGCCGGACCGGCGCGCCATTGCGGTAGGTGACGACGAGGCCGTTGAACTCGGCGGCGTTCGCGAGCTGGCCGCTGGCGAGGATCTGCACTGTCTGCCGGTAGCCGTCGAGGATGCCGGTGGGCTCGTTGACGTTGTGGGCCGCGAGCGCGCTCTGCACCTCGTCGATGGCGATGCCGCGACTGGCGAGGAGGTGCGGGTCGACGCGCACGTGCACCGCGTATTTTTGCGAACCGTAGACCTGCACCTGGGAGACGCCGTCCACGGTGGAGATGCGCTGCGACAGCATCGTCTCGGCATATTCGTCGACGACCGAGAGCGGCAGCGTCGGCGAGCGGAGCGTGAGGAAAAGGACGGGCTGGTCGGCCGGGTTGGTCTTGCGCAGGGACGGCGGCGCCGGCATGTCGCTCGGCAGGCGGCGCTGCACGGCGGCAATCGCGGCCTGCACGTCCTGGGCGGCCGCGTCGATGTTGCGGTCGAGGGCGAACTGCAGCGTGATCTGCGTGCCGCCGGTGCTGCTGGTCGACACCATCGAGTCGATGCCGGCGATGGTCGAGAACTGCTGCTCGAGCACGGTGGCGACAGCGCTCGCCATCGTCTCGGGCGTCGCCCCGGGCAGGCTGGCGCTGACCACGATCGTCGGAAAATCAACGTTGGGGAGATCGCTGACGGGCAGCAGGCGGTAGGCCAGGAACCCGAAGAGACACAGCGCCGACGTGAGCAGCGTCGTCATCACCGGACGGCGGATGCAAAGCTCGGGAAGATTCATGGGGGGCCCGGACTTAGCGGTTGGCCGGCGCGGCGGCGGACCCGGCGACCGGTGCGCCCGCCAGGGTCCGGGCCTCCACGCGGCTGCCCGGCAGGAGGCGCAACTGGCCGTCGGTGACGACCGTCTCGCCGCCCTGCAGTCCGGTGGCGACGATGGTGCTGTCACCGGTGGTGCGGGCGACCTTGACGCTCCGCAAGTCCGCGGTCTGGTCCGGCTTCACCACGTAGATGGCGGAGCCGTTCTGGCTGTTTTGCACCGCGGTGGACGGCACGATCACGGCGTCGCGATCGACGCCGGTCTGGGTGACCACATACACGAACCGCCCCGGCCAGAGCGCCAGGTCCTCGTTCGGGAACACCGCCTTCAGGGTGATCATGCCGGTGGTCGGGTCGACGGTGTTGTCGATGAAGTCGAGCTGCCCGTTCGAGCGGGTGCGGCCCGAGCCGCGATCGGTGGCCGTCACCGTCGCCGTGCCGCTGGCGAGGGCCGCGCGGATCTCCTCGAGCGCGCCCTCGGGAACCGCGTAGGCCACGGTGACGGGCGTCACCTGGTTGATGGTGACAAGGGGAAAGCTGTTGTCGTTGGCCTTCACCACGGAGCCCTCGTGCAGGAGATGCTGGCCGGTGCGTCCGGCGATCGGGGCGCGGATCTGGGCGTAGCTCAGTTGGAGTTCGGCGTTGGCCACCGCGGCTTCCCGGGACTGGACCTGGGCCCGGGCCGTCTCGTCCTTGGTGACATACTGGATGTACTCCTCCTTCGAGATGGCCGACTGCTGGTCGAGCTTCTGGTAGCGGTCGAGGTCGGCCTGGGCCTGGTCGGCCATGGCGCGGGCGTTGGCGAGGTCGGCGCGCGCGCTCCGGAGAGAGTTTTCAAACGGCCGGCGGTCGAGCGACACCAGCAGGTCGCCGGCCTTCACCTCGTCGCCCTCCTTGAAATGGATCTCGGCGATCACGCCGTCGACCTGCGACTTGACGCTCACCGTCCGCAACGCCTGCACGGTGCCGATCGACTCGATCAGCCGCGGCGTGTCCTCGCGCCGGGCCACGGCCGTCTGCACCGGCACGGCGGCCATGGCGGCGGGCGCCGCCGCCCCGCTCCGGCTGCAGCCGGCGGCCAGCAGCAGCGCGGCGCCCGCGAGCGGCGCCAGGAGGAGCCGGCAGGCCAGGTTGTATCTCAGGAGGTTGTTCATGAGGGGATCATCTCCGGGCTAGCGCGAGGCCGCGTGCTCCAATTCGAGCAGGTTGGCCTTGATGAGCGAAAGGTCGTCCAGGAGGGCGCCGCGCCGCGCCGGCGGCAGCCCGCGGAGGTAGTCGGCGCGCAACCGGGAGGCGAGCTGGTCCAGCCGGTCAACCATGCCTTCGGCCCGGGCGGTGAGGTGGAGGTGGTAGGCACGCTTGTCCTTGCGGTGGTCGCGGCGCCGGATCCAGCCGGCCCGTTCGAGACGACCGGCCTGCCGGCTGACCGTAATCTTCTCCATCTGGAGCTGCTCGGCGAGATCGCTCTGGGTCGCGCCCGGCCGCCGGCCCAGGTGATAGAGGAACAGCCATTGGGCCCGCGTCAGCCCGAGGGGCCGGACCCGCCGGTCAAATTCCTTGCGCGCCAGCCGGCTGATGTCGGCCAGGAGGAAGCCGAGCTGGCGGTCAGGACTGGAGCGGCGGGCGGACATAAAGGGTCGAAACTGGTAAGCTAGCTTACTTTAGTTGGCAAGTCTCCGTTGCGAGCCGGTTCGCGCCAGCGCTTCGTCGCGGAATATTCGCGGCTTGGCGCGGTCGCCGACCTGTTCTACGCCTGCTGCGTCCCATGACCTTCGTCCTCGCGCTCGACCAAGGCACCACCTCCTCCCGCGCCCTCGTTTTCGACCGGCGCGGCCGGCCGCGTGGCGTGGCGCAGCAGGAGTTCCCGCAGCATTTTCCGCAGGCGGGCTGGGTCGAGCATGATCCGCAGGACCTTTGGGAAAGCACGCGCCTGACCGCGCTCGGGGCGCTGGCGGAGGCCAACCTGACGGCGCGCGACCTGGCGGCCATCGGGCTCACCAACCAGCGAGAGACCACGCTGCTGTGGGACCGCCGCACCGGCCGGCCGCTGCACCGCGCCATCGTCTGGCAGGACCGCCGGACCGCCGGCCTGTGTGCCGCCCTGAAGCAGGCGGGCTGCGAACCGCTGTTCCGCCACCGGACCGGTCTCCTGCTCGATCCCTATTTCTCCGGCACCAAGCTGTCCTGGCTGCTCTCCCACGTCCCCGGCGCCCGCCGGCGGGCCGGCCGCGGCGAGCTGGCCTTCGGCACCGTCGACACCTGGCTGCTCTGGCAGCTCACCGGCGGCCGGGTGCACGCCACCGATGCGTCGAACGCCTCGCGCACGCTCCTCCTCAACCTCCGCTCCGGGGACTGGGACGACGAACTGTTGCGCATTCTCCGGATTCCGCGCGAGGTGCTTCCGGAGGTGCGCGCCAGCAGCGGCGTCTATGGCGAGGTCACGAGCGTGCCGGCGCTGCGCGGGGTGCCGATCGCCGGCGTGGCCGGCGACCAGCAGGCCGCGCTCTTCGGCCAGGCGTGTTTCCGTCCCGGCCTCGCCAAGAACACCTATGGCACCGGCTGCTTCCTCCTCCTCCACACCGGGGACCAGCCGGTCGCCTCGAAAAACAATCTCCTCACCACGATCGCCTGGCGGATCGGCAACCGGACCGAGTTCGCCCTCGAGGGCAGCGTGTTCATCGGCGGCGCGGTGGTCCAGTGGCTCCGCGACGGCCTCGGCCTCATTGCGCGAAGCGGCGACGTCGAGGCCCTCGCCGCGCGCGTGGCCGACAACGGCGGCGTCTACCTCGTGCCGGCCTTCGCCGGCCTAGGCGCGCCGCATTGGGACGCGGCGGCCCGCGGAGCCGTCGTCGGCTTGACCCGCGGCAGCACCGCCGCCCACCTGGCCCGCGCCGCCCTCGAGAGCATCGCCTACCAGAGCGCCGACCTGCTCGCGGCCATGAACGCCGACGCCGGGCTGCGGTTGCGCGAGCTGCGCGTCGACGGCGGGGCGGTGGTCAACAACGCCCTCATGCAGTTCCAGTCGGATCTCCTGCGCGTGCCCGTCGTCCGTCCGCGTACGACCGAGACCACCGCGCTCGGCGCGGCCTACCTGGCCGGTCTGGCCGTCGGATTCTGGAAAGATCGCGATGAAATCGCGTCGCTCTGGTCGGCCGAGCGCATCTTCCGTCCCCAGGGCCGCCCCGCCGCGATGCGGAAGCTGCAGACCGCGTGGCGACGCGCCGTGGACCGGGCCCGGGACTGGGCGACGGACTGAGGCACCCAGCCAATGCGGCGCCGCGCCGCGGTGCCGTCAGATTCACTTAATTATGGCCGGTTGGCGCAGGCGGGCTTGCAGCCGGCGGTCGAACCGGGCAACAGTGACCGCCGACACACCCGCACCCCCATGAGACTCTGCCGCTCCCTCAAAGTTGCCGCGCTTGGCCTGCTGCTGGCCGCCACAACTTTCGCCCAGACGGAATCCGACGTCGCGTCGCTCCAAGCCAAGGCCCAGCGGGGCAACGCCATCGCCCAGTACAACCTGGGGCTGGCCTATGTCCAGGGCCACGGCGTCGCCGCCGACCCGATCGAGGGCTTCGTCTGGTTGTCGCTGGCGCTGGAGAACGGCGCGCGGGGACGCGCGCTCGACAGCCTGACCAGCACGCTGAGCAACGCGCAGATCGAGCAGGCGCGCCAGCGCCTGGCCGAACGCCGCACGAGCCTTGGAGTGAAGCCGGCGGCGCCCAAGGCGGATGTCGCCGCGCCCACCGCGGCTGCGCAGGCCGCTGCGGTGTCCGCGCCCGTTCCCGCGCCCGCCCCCCGTCGCGAAGAGAACCGCATCGAGACACCGCCCGCGCCGGCCCGGACCGAGACCACCGAGGCACCCGTCGCGCACGGTCCGTCGCCCGCCGAACTCGCCGCGTTGCAGCGCGAGCTGGCGACCGCGACGACCGACAAGCGGCAGCTCTCCGCCGAGCTCACCTCCGCATGGAAGGAAAATGAGCGCCTGAAAACCCAGCTGGCCCAGGGTCAGGCCGCCTCGTCGGAGATCGAGACGCTCCGCCGCGAACGCGATTCGCTTTCGGCCAGGATCACCGACCTCGCCGGCCAAATCGCGACCCTCACGGCTGATCGCGACAATGCGCGCACTTTTGGACACCAGGTCGAGGACACGTTGAACAAGGTCAACGACCAGAAGGCCGCCGCCGACGCGAGCCTCCAGGTTGCCCGGCAGAATTTCGAGACCGCCACCAAGGAAAATGAGGCGCTCAAGGCGCAGCTCGCCGACCTCGACAACCGCACGAAGGCGGCCGGCTCGGCGGGGGCCGCCGATGCCGCCGCGCTCGCGGACTTGAAGACCAGGCTCGCCGCCGCCGAGAAGGCGCTCGCCGAGGCGGCGCCGCTGAAGAGTTCCCTTGCCGACGCCCAATCCCGGCTGGCGGCCAGCGAAAAGAAACTGGCCGATGCCTTCGCCGACTCCGCCGCGCTCAAGCAGAACCTCGCAACCCGTTCCGCGGAGGCCGCCACCCAGCTCGCGGAGATCGAGACCCTGCGGAAAAAGGCGGCCGCACCCGCCTATCCGGATTTGCGCGGCCAAGTCGCCTCCCTCGAAAAGGACCTCGCGGCCGCCAAGTCCGCGGCACCCGCCTACCCCGACCTGCGGGGCCAGGTCGGCGACCTCGAAAAGAAACTCGCGGCGGCGAAGTCCGCCACCCCTGCCTACCCCGATCTGCGGGCGCAGGTCGCCACCCTCGACCAGCAACTCGCCGACGCCAAGTCCGCCCCGCCCGCCTATCCGGACCTGCGGGAGCAGGTGTCCACGCTCACCAAGAAGCTCGCGGATGCCCAAAATGCCGCGCCCGCGTATCCCGATTTGCGGGGCCAGGTCGCCACCCTCAACGAACAGCTCGCCGCCGCCAAATCCGCGACCCCGGCTTACCCCGATTTGCGCGCGCAGGTCGCGACGCTCGACAAACAACTCGCTGACGCCAAATCCGCCGCGCCCACCTACCCCGACCTCTCGAGCCGCGTGAAGGACCTGGAAACCCAACTGGCCACCGCCGCGGCCGCCGCCAGCCAGCAGACCGCCGCGCTCGCCAAGGCCAAGGACGAAGTGCTCAAGGCGAAGAAGATCATCGCGCCCAGCTATCCCGACCTTTCCGGTCGCGTGAAGGAGCTCGAGCAAAAACTGGTGGAGGTGCAAAAGCCAGTGCCGCCCCCCTACCCCGACCTTCGGAAGCGCACCCGCGAGCTGGAAGCCAGCATCGCCAAGAGCCAGCTGGCCCTGTCCACCGCCCAGGAAAACGCCCGCTCGCTCTCGGCCCGCGCCTCTGACCTCGAGCAGCAAAACGCTCAACTCCTCGCCGCCAAGTCCGCCCCGCCGGCTTACCCCGATCTCCGCGAGCAGGTCGGCTCCCTGGAGAAGCAGCTTGCCGACGCCAAATCCGCGCCACCCGCCTATCCTGACTTGCGCGCCCAGGTCGGAACGCTCGAAAGGCAGCTCGCCGACGCCAAGTCCGCCGCCCCGGCCTACCCCGACCTGCATGAGCAGGTGGCCGCGCTCACCAACAAGCTCGCGGAAGCCCAAAACGCCGCGCCCGCCTATCCCGATTTGCGGGGCCAGGTCGCCATCCTCAACGAACAGTTGGCGGCCGCCAAGTCGGCCAGCCCCGCCTACCCTGATCTGCGCACCCAGGTCGCGACTCTCGAAAAGCAAGTCGCCGACGCCAGGTCCGCCGCGCCCGCTTACCCCGATCTCTCCAGCCGCGTGAAGGAGCTGGAAACCCAAGTGGCCGACGCCGCGAAAAGGCCGGTGCCGCCGGATTTGTCCGGTCGCGTCAGCGAACTCGAGACCCAGTTGGCGGCGGCCAAGTCCGCCGCACCCGCCTATCCCGACCTCTCCGGCCGGGTGAAGGATCTCGAGACCCAGCTGGCCACCGCGTCGGCCGCGGCCAGCCAACAAGCCGCCGCCCTGGCAAAGGCGAAGGACGAGGTCCTCAAGGCGAAGAAGCTCATCGCGCCCAGCTATCCGGACCTCTCCGGTCGCGTGAAGGAGCTTGAGCAGAAGTTGGCGCAGACGCAGAAGCCCGTGCCGCCAGCCTACCCCGATCTCCGTGACCGCAACAAGGAACTGGAAGCCTCCCTCGCCGCCAGCCAGCAGACCCTGGCCAGCGCCCAAGAGAACGCCCGCACCTTCGCGGCCCACGCGCTTGAGCTGGAGCAGCAGAAGACGCAACTGACCGACGCCCAGAAGGCCGCCGATGCGGGTGCCCAGAAGCGCCTCGCGGACGCCGCGGCCGAACTCTCCGCCACCCAGCAGCAGCTCGCGGCCGCCACCGCCGACCGCACCGCCCTGCAGACCGAGGTTGCGCAGCTCCGTCCGCTGGCCGCCGCGCCGAAATATCCCGACCTCAGCGATCACGTGAAGGACCTGGAAACCCGCCTCGCGAACGCCACGGCCGACACCCCCGCCCTGCACCAGCAGGTGACCGACCTGCAGGCAAAGTTGACCGCCACCGAGAAGAGCCTCGCGGAAAAATCCGCCGGCCCGACGTATCCCGACCTCAGCGGCCGTGTGACGGAGCTGGAGTCCCAGGTGGCCGCGCAGAAGGAAGCCGCCGACAAGGCCCAGGCCGCGGCCCAGACCCAGTTGAGCGGGGCGCAGCAGGCCCTGGCTGACAGCACCCGCCAGCTCTCCGAGGCCCAGGCGGCCCTGCAGTCCGCGCCGGCCAAGCCCACCTACCCCGACCTCTCCGACAAGGTCCGCTCGCTCGAGGCGTCGCTGTCGGAGGCCCGGCAGAAGGCGGCCGACTCGGCCGCCGCGCACAGCTCGCTGACCGCCCATGTAGCCGCGCTTGAGCAGGAACTGCGGACCACGGCGGCTCAGAAGGCCGCGCCGGCCTATCCGGATCTCAGCGGACGCGTGCAGGAACTGGAGGGCCAACTGGCCGACGCCAAGTCGGCGGCTCCGGCTTACCCCGACTTGCGGGAACAGGTCGCGTCCCTCGAAAAGCAACTGTCCGCTGCCAAGGGCGCCGCTCCCGCCTATCCCGACCTGCGGGACAACGTGGCGGCGCTTGAGAAACAACTGGCCGACGCCAAATCCGCGACGCCCGCCTATCCGGACCTTCACGAGCAGGTCGCCGCGCTCACGGATCAGCTGGCCGCAGCGAAATCGGCCGCGCCGGCTTACCCCGATCTCCGCGCGCAGGTTGCCACCCTCAACGATCAGCTCGCCGCAGCGCAGAAGGCCTCGACGGAAAAGCCGGCCGCCCCCGAACTCTCCGCCAAGGTTCAGGAGCTCCAAGCCGCCGTAGAAGCCGCCACGCAAAAGGCGGCCGCCGCCGAACAGGCGCGCGCGGATGTCGCGAAGCAATACGCCGACTTCAAGTCCTCGGCGCTGACCATGCAGCGCGAGCATTCCACGCTGCAGTCGAAAGTACAGATGCTCGAATCCGAAAAGGCGGCGCTTCGCCGCCAGGCCGACGCGGATCAGGAAAGCGTCACCCAACTCAACTCGCAGGTGGCCGCCCTGCGCCGGCAGGCCGCCGACGTCCACCCGGCGCCGGCCTATCCCGACCTCTCCGGCCGGGTCAAGGAACTCGAGGAGCAGGTCGCCGCCGCCAAGTCCGCCGCCCCGGCGTATCCCGACTTGCGGGAACAGGTCGCCACGCTCGAGAAAAAACTCGCCGACAGCGAAAAGTCCGCGGCCCCGGCGAATCCCGACCTTTCGGGCCGCGTGCAGGAGCTCACTGCATCGCTGGCCGACACCAAGCGCCAGCTTTCCGACGCGCAGATCACCCTCGAGGCGGTCCGCTCCAAGCCCGTCGACACCACGCCCACCGTTGACGTGCCGGCGCTGCAGAAACAGCTCGCCGACACCGAGGAAAAGCTGGCCATTTCATTGCGCGGTTATGCCGTGCTCGAAAAGGAACGCGACGAACTCGCCGCCAAGACCGCCCAGCCGGCCGAAGTGCCCGCCGCCCAGGCCGGCCAGTTGAACTCGCGGGTCGCCGATGCCGAGTCCAAGGCGGCGGCCGCCCAGGCCGAGGTCACCCGCCTGAACGAGGCGCTCGCGGCGCTCCAGCGCTCGACGGCGCCCGCCGAGCACGAGCTGGCCTCCACCCGCGCGCTGCTCCAGCAGGTGCAGGGCGCCAACACGGCGCTCGCCCAGCAGAATTCCCAACTCAAGGCGGCGCTCGCCGCCGAGCCCAAGGCTCCGCGCGTCACCGTCGCCGCCGTGGCCCCGCCAGTCCCGGCCGGCCGCGTCCACGTCATCGTCGCCGGCGATTCGCTCTCCAAACTCAGCCAGCTCTACTATGGCACGCCGAGTCGCTGGCCGGAGATTTACAACGCCAACGCCGAACTGCTCGGCCCGAAGGGCATCCTGCGCGTCGGCACCTCGCTGCGCATTCCCTGAGCCTGTCCGGGCGGCGGTTTTTGCTTGGCCTCGCGCGCGCGAACGTGCTGCGTTGACCCATGCCGTCGCATTCCATCGCATTCATCGGCACGGGCGTCATGGGCCGCAGCATGGCGGGCCACCTGCTCACGGCCGGCCATACGCTCCGGGTGCACAACCGCACGAAGGCGAAGGCCCGGGAGCTGCTTGCCGCCGGCGCGAGCTGGCACGACACAGCCGGGGAGGCCGCGGCCGGAGCGGATTTCGTGATCACCATCGTCGGCTATCCCCGCGACGTGGAGCAGACCTACTTCGGGTCGGACGGCGTCCTGGCGCGCGCGCGGGCCGGCGCGGTGTTGATCGACATGACGACCTCGAGTCCGAAGCTCGCGCAACGGATCGCCGGCGCCGCGGCCGAGCGCGGGCTCGCGGCGCTCGATGCGCCGGTGTCGGGCGGTGACGTCGGCGCGCGCGAGGCGCGGCTGGTCATCATGGTCGGCGGCGACGCGGCGGCCTTTGCGCGCGCCCGTCCGCTCTTCGAGATCATGGGCAGGAACATCGCGCGGCACGGCCCGGCGGGCGCCGGCCAGCACTGCAAGCTGGCAAACCAGATCTCGATCGCCTCGATCATGATGTCGTGGTGCGAGGCACTCACGTACGCAGAGAAGGCCGGTCTCGACCCCTCGCGGGTCATCGACAGCATCGGCGCCGGCGCGGCCGCCAGCTGGTCGCTCGTCAACCTGGCGCCGCGCGCGTTGCGCGGCGATTTCGCGCCGGGCTTCTATGTGAAGCATTTCCTCAAGGACATGCGGATCGCCCTCGATTCCGCCGCCGAGCTCCAGCTCGATCTGCCCGGGCTCGTGCAGGCGAAGAAGCTCTACGACGAGGTGTCGCGCCGCGGCTGGGACGACTGCGGAACGCAGGCCCTCTTCCGCCTTTACGCCGGGCGAACCGACTGAACCGGAAGGGGCTCTATTTCGGACCGGGCCCGGCGGCCCGTCCGGTCATCGCCGCGGTTTCCAGGCCGGCGAGACTTCGCTCGAAGGCGCGACCGAGCATCCGCTTGAGCACGGGGCCGAACAGCTTCTTGTAGGGATTCGCTCCCAATTCGACCTCGTCGTACCAGTCGACGCGGGTCGCCCCGCCGCCGGCCGACTCAAACTCGATGTTGCCGTGCACGATGGTGTTGTGCGCCGGCATGCGCAGCTCGTAGCGCAGCGTCTTGTTCGGCGCGAATTCGCTGAAAATGAGCGAGCCGTCGCCCAGTTTCTCGGCCGTCCAGTGCATGGCGGCCGCCAGGCCGGTGGTCGCGGCCGGGTACGAATACCGCAGGGTGGCGTCCTCGGCGGCGTTCCAGACCGTCCACTCCGGCCAGCGCTTCAGCTCGGCGACCCACGGGAAGATCTTCTCGACCGGCAGTGCGATGACCCGGGCGCGCTCCACCAGAACCCGCGACGGCAGGAAGAAACCGACGGCCGTCACCACCAGGGCCAGCCCGAGCACGACGATCAATGCGGATGTGACCATGGCGGAATGTTAATCCCCGCGGCGGACCAGGCGAGTCTGGAAACGGAACCGGCGCCATTGGACGCTGGCCTTCGCCCCGGCCGCGGTTCATGATAGTTGTCCGTGATTCGCCGATTTCTTCCGCTCCTTGTCCTGCTCGCCGGCCAACTGGGGGCCGCCGCCCGGCCGGAAATCCTGCCCGATGGACTCTACGCCCGGTTCTCGACGCCGCGCGGCGTCTTCACCGTGCAGCTCTTCTATGCACAGGCGCCGATGGTGTGCGGCTCTTTCGTCGGCCTCGCGGAGGGCACCATCGCCCCGCGGGAGGGCAAGCCCTTCTACACCGACCTCCGCTGGTACCGGGTCGTGCCGGACTTTGTCATCCAGAGCGGCGATCCCACCAATCCGGGCGGCGGCATCCAGGACCGGCCCAAGCCGACGCCCGAGGACGAGGCCGCGGGCCATCCGTATAATTTCCCCGACGAGATTGTCCCGGGCCTCCACCACGATGCGGCCGGCGTGCTCTCGATGGCCAACGGCGGACCCGACACCAACAGCAGCGAGTTTTTCCTCACGCTCGGCGACGCCAGCCGGCTCAACTACCTCCACAGCGTCTTTGGCCGGGTGGTCAGCGGACTGGAGGTCCTGCCCCAGGTGAAGGCGGACGATCCGCTGGCCATCCACATCCTGCGCATCGGCGCCGCCGCGCAGGCCTTCAAGGCAGACGAGGCCGCCCTCAAGGCGCGGATCGCCGCGGCGAAGAAATATGCCGGACCCGACGCGCCCGGCCCGGCCGCATTTTTCGACGACCCTGACAAAATCCTCCCGCAGGACGTGCCGCGGGCAAAGAACTTCAACTACAAGCTGGCCAATTTCGAGCGCTTCACCGGCCGCCGGATCCTGGCGCGCACCTTTGGCCGGTTCACGCCGGAGCACCCGGGACAGAAACTCGCCGACTTCAACGCCGAGCTCGCCCGGCGCCTGGGCGTCGAGGCCGAAGGCGTGGTCGTGAGCTACTACGCGGATGTCGACACCTGGATGATCTGGATCGGCGAAAAATGGCTGCCGCGCTTCCTGGGCCGCACCGGCTCGCGCGAGGAGTTTGTCGAGACCGGCGCATTGATGAAGCGAAAGGAAGCCTTCATCGCCGAGGCGAAGCGCCGCGCCGCCCTGGCCGCCGCCCGCGCGCACGCCGCCGGCCACGAGGTCAACAACACCCAGTTGCTCAAGCTCACGGTCGACGAAGTGCTCGACGCCTTCATCCTGCTCTACGAAACCAACACCCAGCCATGAAACCTCCCGCGCCCCTGCTCGCGGCCGTCCTCGGCCTCGCTCCCCTCCTGTCGGCCGCGGATGACGTCCGCGCCCTCGTCGCCCAGAAGGTCGCCGCCGAATATCCCTCGCTCGAGAAACTGTACGTCGATCTCCACCAGCACCCCGAGCTGTCCCTGATGGAGGAGAACACCTCGGCCAAGGTCGCGGCCGGTCTGCGCGAGGCCGGCTTTGAGGTCACCGACCATTTTGGCGGTTTCGGCGTGGTGGCGGTGCTGCGGAATGGCGCCGGCCCGACCGTGCTTTTTCGCGCGGACATGGACGCCCTGCCGGTGGCGGAGGAAACCGGGCTGCCCTACGCCAGCACCGTCCACACCAAGGACCTCGCGGGCCGGGAGGTTGCGGTGATGCACGCCTGCGGGCATGACATCCATATGACGTCGCTGGTCGGCGCCGCGCGCGTCCTCGCCGCGCTCAAGGACCGCTGGGCGGGCACGCTGATCCTGGTCGGTCAGCCGGCGGAGGAGCGCAGCATCGGCGCGCGCGCCATGCTCACCGCCGGACTGTACCGGAAGTTTCCCACC
>Ga0265327_10001173_pt1 | contig 35562 bp, 29 predicted proteins | sample 41621metaG_FD_202089 | JGI IMG/M metagenome (GOLD analysis project Ga0265327, IMG submission 202089) | Rhizosphere microbial communities from Carex aquatilis grown in University of Washington, Seatle, WA, United States - 4-16-21 metaG | ecosystem: Host-associated > Plants > Roots > Rhizosphere...
TGCCCGAAGCTTTTCACGGCGGTCACGGTACTGGCATCGTTCATCTGGGCCAACACCGTAAATAATGTCGTGCGTTCCACCAGAGTCCCCACAGCAGAGCGGTTATGCGCGCCCTTGATGAGATCACATTACACACCAGAAACAGATTGAGGCTTGCTTCCAGTTCTGCCTAGATGCCTACAAGAAAAATGATGTAGCCAATAAAGGGCCCAATCGTAATCCATTTGCTCCGAATTCAGGCGAGCTATACCTTGGAGCGTTTGCAGATACAGCGCGGAAATATAAAATTTATGACGTTATTGGGAAATGGGTTGGGAATGAGTTGCTGGACACAAAAGGTATTACCGCATTATCAAGCTATATCTCGCTAATTCAATACACAGCATTTTCTTACGTGCTGGCCTTTACCATGATGCGAAAGAATGAGGGCACGAGTATCCGCAGGAATTGCTTAGAGTGGCATGATGACGAAATATATGGCCGAGTCCCGCTAATCAAGGGCGAAACAACCAAGACAGACCCCGATGAAAACGCTCTATGGGTCACCAGTCCTAGCGTGGAAAGCTCCATCCTTGCCTTGACATCTATTTCCCGTATGCGGCTCGGATGCATTGGTAAGTGGGAAGAAAATGGCAACCCTTATCTTATTAACGCTCCGCACGAGCCATGGAGCAGCGGCAAGCAACCAAGCTTAATAGTCAGACCAAGATTAGAGCATTTCCAGGCAGTCGTATCTCGATTCAAATGCTTGTTCGACCAAAAAGAACTCGTAATTTCAGAAGAGGACTTCAAGATCGCTAAGGCAGCCTGCCCGACCCTGAATGAGAAAGTTTTCAAAGTTGGCAAGCCATGGATGTTTGCCTTTCACCAATTAAGGCGCACCCTAGCAGTCAATATGTTCGCAGACGGTGGGATCAGTGATTCGTCTATGCAACTTCAGATGAAACATAGGAATCCCATGATGCCGCTCTACTACGGACGTGGCAATTCGACGCTCCACTTCAATGACGAAGTACGCTCGATTCTGGTCAACACGCAGTACGAAATGATGGGGAAGAAATTGGCTGAATTACATGGGGAGAGGTATATCAGCCCATATGGTGACAAACATAAAGCAAAGCTTCTGGCCACAGCCACCTATGGGGAACCAGTCAATCTCATCGACAAAGGTGATGCTCAACGCTATGAGAAGGCCGCCCGGCAGCACCTGATCAATTTTCGTCAAACTGTCCTGGGCGGGTGCATGAAAAACGGACAGTGCGATGGAGATTGCGTTTCATCAGTGGGCGATTGCGCTGGAGGTGATGGCAAGTCTCCATGTGCGAATGTGCTTTTCGACATAACCCGTGCGCCAGCCAATCAAATCAGGCTAGAAGGGGTCATAAAGCAGCTTGAAGCGACCCAAGAAGATACGCCAAGGTATCGCTTCCTTGAGCAGGAAAAACGTGGATTGGAGAACTACTTTGTCTACATCGGAAAACAAGCCTGACCAAGAAAACAGTGCTGAACAGCGTTTCAGAGAAGCCTTCGAGCGTTTAAAACTTGGGGTTTCCAAAGTGCTGCCCAAAGGTACGCACGCCAGCCAGAATAATATCGCTAAGGAAGCTGGCTGCGACCCGAGCGCCTTGCGCAAAACCCGTTTCCCATTACTAGTGACTGAGATTCAGGAGTGGATTGAGGCTAACAAGGGTGAATCGCCCCCCTCCAAGCGCCAACAGCTTAAAAAGCAGAGAATCAAAAGACGAAAGGCGCAGGAAACCATTGATGACCTGAAAAAGGAGCGAGATATTTCTGCTGGCTTACTCGGGGATGCCAATCTGAGAATTATCGATCTGACAGAAAAAGTTGCTTTGTTACAGGCAACGTTGGATGAGGTTAGACCAACGGCTAGCGTCTCGCCGCTGAAAAAGTGAGACAATTTTGCCTCAATTTACCTATGGACATTGGGACAAAATCCAATGGAAATATTGAAACTTTCATGGACATGCAGGGAAACCGGGCTAAGCCAGTTCAAACAAGGCATTCAGGGAATGTCCATAGGTGTGCTACTCACACTTCTTGTTTCTACGGCATGGCGGCAGCGCTGGTGATCGGGCCGGTATTTTTCCCCGGCAGCGATCCGGCGGCGCAGGCGTTGAATGCCTTTCTCACTTTTGGCATCGCTTTTCTCGCCCGCCCTTTGGGCGCGGTGTTGTTCGGGCATTTCGGCGACCGCATCGGGCGCAAAACCACCCTGGTCGCCTCGTTGCTGGTGATGGGGGTTTCCACCACGCTGATCGGCCTGTTGCCCGGCCATGCGACTATCGGCTGGCTGGCGCCGGCCATGTTGTGCCTGTTGCGTTTTGGCCAGGGCATCGGCCTGGGTGGGGAGTGGGGCGGCGCGACGCTGCTGGCGACGGAGAACGCTCCGGCCGGCAAGCGTGGCTGGTTCGGCATGTTCCCGCAACTGGGGCCGCCGGTGGGGTTTCTGTTCGCTTCCGGCAGCTTCCTGCTGCTGGCCTGGGGACTGAGTGACGCGCAGTTCCGCGACTGGGGTTGGCGTATTCCTTTCCTGGTCAGCGCGCTGTTGGTGATGGTCGGCCTTTACGTGCGGCTGAAGCTGGCGGAAACACCGGTGTTCGCCAAGGCGCTACAGCAGCAGGAGAAATTTGAATTACCGTTGGCGGAGTTGCTGCGCCACCATGTTGTGCCCCTACTGCTCGGTGCGCTGGCGATGGTGGTGTGCTATGCGCTGTTCTACATCTCCACGGTATTCTCGCTGAGCTACGGCACCACTACGCTGGGCATCCCGCGCCAGCAGTTCCTCGGCATGTTGTGCGTGGCAGTGGTGTTCATGGCGGCGGCTACACCACTGGCGGCTTGGGCGGGCGACCGCTACGGGCGGCGGCCGGTGTTGCTGGCGGCGAGCAGCGCGGCCTTGCTGTCCGGCTTCCTGCTGGCGCCCATGCTGGGCAGCGGCTCGACTTGGCAAATTACTGCGTTCCTCTCGCTGGAATTGTTCCTGATGGGCGCCAGCTTTGCCCCCATGGGCGCCTTGTTGCCGGAACTGTTCCCCACCCGCGTGCGCTACACCGGCGCCGGCGCGGCCTACAACCTGGGCGGCATTCTCGGCGCTTCCTTCGCGCCGTATATCGCGCAAAAACTGGTCACCCATGGCGGGCTGGCTTGGGTGGGCGGCTATGTGTCGGTGGCAGCTGCCATCAGTTTGCTGGCGGTATGGGCAATGCATGAGACGCGCGACCGGGAACTGGCATGACGAAGCTACCGCCAGCCATTTTCCTTATGGGGCCGACGGCCAGCGGCAAGACCGGGCTGGCAGTGGAACTGGCGCAGCGCTTGCCGGTGGAACTGATCAGTGTGGATTCTGCGCTGGTCTATCGCGGCATGGATATCGGCACCGCCAAGCCGGATGCCGCCACGCTGGCGCGGGCGCCGCATCACCTGATAGACATTATCGAGCCCACGCACTCCTACTCCGCCGCGCAGTTCAGCGCGGATGCGCTACGGCTGATGGCCGAGATCACCGCGCGTGGCAATACGCCACTGCTGGTGGGTGGAACCATGTTGTATTTCAACGCGCTGCAGCATGGCCTGAATAACTTGCCGGAAGCTGATCCCGCCGTCCGTGCCGAAATTGACGCACGTGCCGAGCGGGACGGGTGGCCAACCCTGCATGCCGAACTCGCCAGAATTGATCCAACCACCGCCGCGCGCCTCCAGCCCAATGACGCCCAGCGCATCGAACGGGCGCTGGAGGTTTACCGGCTCACCGGCCAGCCCATGTCGGCCTTGCTGCAACAGGAGGAGCGCGCCGCCCTGCCGTATCGTTTGCTCAAGCTTGCTTTGCTGCCTTCGGATCGCACTGTGCTGCACCGGCGCATTGCCGAGCGTTTCGACACCATGCTGCAAGCTGGATTGTTAGAGGAAGTGACGCGCTTGCGCCGGCAATACCCGGCCTTGAGCCTCAACCTACCTGCCATGCGCTGCGTCGGCTATCGCCAGGCTTGGCAATTCCAGGATGGTGAATTCGACCTCGCCACGCTACGCGACAAAGGTCTCGCCGCCACCCGCCAACTGGCCAAGCGCCAGATGACCTGGCTGCGCGGCATGAGCGACGTGGTAGAACTGGATTGCCTGGAATTAGGGCTGGCGGAGAAGCTGGAAAGACGGGTGAAAGAGATTCTGTAGAGTGGGCACAGTTTCATCGTGCCCACGCGGGGCAAGCCAACCAATACCACGTTGCCGCCAATCGACGTAATTGCCGCGTGGGCAACAAGTTGCCCACCCTACCTGGCTATGGGGTGGTGAACTCCGGCAAGCCGTTTGATGCTGATTTCGCGATGAAGGGACTTGCATGTCAAGACGGTATCTGACCCCGGAGCTTGGTGTTTTTGCGTGCTATGGTAAAGCAGGTGGAGGAGGGATTTGATCTCCGCCCATAGTGACGTTGTTATTGTTACCTTTGATGGAAACATTCCTGGCACCCGGAGCCAATATGATATAGGCGTTGTTGGCCTCAAGGGGGTAAGCTGCCACACCGACTATGGAGAGATGTGTCACTTGCCCAGAATCGGGGTTGTATACTTGCGTTTCAACACCAATTACCTCACTGAAAGCTACGAAACCATCATTTTCTGTATCATGAACATACAGAATCCTTTTCATTATCAGCCGTTTTTGCGTGTCCTCCTTGCTGGTCTCGACCGTTCTGATATGAATAGTGGTATTGCTTGAAGAGGGGTGGTAACCAATCTCCCCGACGTTTTTTGCATTACCAGGAGAGATGGCGTATGTCGCATTGACTTGAACAGGATAGGGCGCCACACCAGTGATGGAATGATGTGTTAATTGACCGGTGTCGGGATTATACACCTGCGTCTCGGTGCCAATAATCTGGCTGTCGGTAGCTTCTCCACGTTTCGTGTCAATAACATATAAAATTGTTTTCATCACCAGCCGCTTTTGCATGTCTAACGCGCTGGTTTCCACTGTTCTGGTATGTAAAGGCTTGCCGCTTGAAGCAGAGCGATAAATCACCACAGTTGGGCCATTAGCGTAACAAGCGATAGGGAGCATTAGTGCAACAGCAATGAAAATGCCTTTGAGGAAAAATTTGTTAAAAGTGGTTTTGATTTTCATGCTTTCCCTATAGGAGGCGGACTTCGGCGTCAAGTCTTGCAGAACCACATTTCCGCCAGTTTTCATCAACATTCCCCAGCCCATAAAATGGGCATGACTTCGGGGTCAAGTCTTGCAAAACTACATTTCCGCTAGTTTTCATCAACATTCCCCCAGCCCATAAAATGGGCAGGCCAAGGCTTATCTCTTCCCCTAATCAGTTCACCGCCTCTTTCAATTGATCCAGAATCGCCGGGTTATCCAGGGTGGAAACATCCGAGGTGATTTCCTCGCCCTTGGCCAGCGAGCGTAGCAGGCGGCGCATGATCTTGCCAGAGCGGGTCTTGGGTAAATTCTCCCCAAAACGGATTTCGTCGGGCTTGGCAATCGGGCCGATTTCCTTGCCCACCCAGTCGCGCAGTTGGGCGACCACCTTCTTGGCTTCCTCGCCTTGCGGGCGCGGACCTTTCAGCACTACATAAGCGACGATGGATTCGCCCTTGATGTCGTGCGGCTTGCCGACCACGGCGGCTTCCGCCACCAAGGGGTTGGCGACCAGCGCGGATTCGATCTCCATGGTGCCAAGGCGGTGGCCGGACACGTTGAGCACGTCGTCGATGCGGCCCATGATGGTGAAGTAGCCGGTGCCGGAATCGCGCACCGCGCCGTCACCGGCGAGGTAAAGCTTGCCGCCGAGATCGGCCGGGAAATAGCTTTTCTGGTAGCGCTCCGGATCGCCCCAGATGGTGCGGATCATGGACGGCCACGGCTTCTTGATAACCAGGAAGCCGCCGGTGCCCCAGTGTACGTCGTGGCCGGTTTCGTCCACTACGGCGACCTGGATGCCGGGGAAGGACAGGGTGCAGGAGCCCGGCACCAGCGGTGTCGCGCCGGGCAGAGGAGTGATGACGTGGCCGCCGGTTTCGGTCTGCCAGAAGGTGTCCAGGATAGGGCAGCGGCTGCCGCCGACGTTGTCGAAGTACCACATCCAGGCTTCCGGGTTGATCGGCTCGCCCACCGAGCCCAGGATGCGCAGGCTGGACAGGTCGTAATTGCGCGGGTGCGTGGCCGGGTTGGTTTCCGAGGCCTTGATGAGGGAACGGATCGCCGTCGGCGCGGTGTAGAAAATGCTGACCTTGTGGCTCTGGATCATGCTCCAGAAACGCCCGGCGTCCGGGTAGGTCGGCACACCTTCGAACACCACTTGCGTGGCGCCCATCGCCAGCGGACCGTAGGTGACGTAGGTATGGCCGGTGATCCAGCCAACGTCGGCGGTGCACCAGAATACGTCGCCGTCCTTGAGGTCGAAGGTCCAGCGCATGGTGTTCATGGCATGCAGCAGATAGCCGGCGGAGGCGTGCTGTACGCCCTTGGGCTTGCCGGTGGAACCTGAGGTATAGAGCAGGAACAGCGGATGCTCGGCATTGACCCACACCGGCTCGCAGGTGTCGGCCTGGCCGGCGATGAGGTCATGCCACCACACGTCGCGCGCGTTCCAGGCGACTTCGCCACCGGTGCGCTTGAGCACGATGACTTTTTCTATGGTCTCGCAGCCGGGCATGGTGAGTGCCTCGTCCACCGCCGGTTTGAGCGGCATGGCGCGGCCGCCGCGGAACTGGCCGTCGGAGGTGATGACGGCGCGCGCACCGGCATCCTCGATGCGTTCCTGCAGGCTCTTGGCGGAGAAGCCGCCAAACACCACCGAGTGGGTGAGGCCGAGGCGGGCGCAGGCTTGCATGGCGACCACGGCTTCCACGCTCATCGGCAGGTAGATCACCACGCGGTCGCCGACGTTGAGCTTGAGCGTCTTTAGTGCGTTGGCAAACTGGCAGACGCGGTGGTACAGCTCCTGGTAGCTGACCTGGGTGACCGTGCCGTCGTCGCCCTCGAAAATGATGGCGGTCTTGTCGGGCTGGGTGGCGAGGTGGCGATCCAGGCAGTTGTAGGAAACGTTGAGTTCGCCGTCGCCGAACCAGCGATAAAACGGCGCATCGGATTCGTCCAGCACCTGGGTGAAGGGCTTGTACCAAATCAGCAGTTCACGCGCCAGTTTGGCCCAGAAGCCTTCGTAATCCAGTTCGGCCTCGGCACACAGGGCATTGTAGGCATCCATGCCGGAAACCGCGGCCTGCTGCACCATGTCCGCGCTCGGTTCGAACAAACGGGTTTCCGTCAAAACGGACTCAATACCACTCATGCTTCGCTCCTCCATCAAGAATCAAGAGCCTCCTGGCGGTGCCGGGACTCGATATTATTGTTGCCATACTAACAAGCTACAGCCCGAATTCAAGCTGTTGGCTGCTATTTACTAAGAGCCACCTTTGCCCAGACGTAACCAGGTCGCCACCACCGTGTCCGGGTTGAGCGAGATGGACTGGATGCCTTCCCGCATCAGCCATTCGGCTAGGTCGGGGTGGTCGGACGGCCCCTGGCCGCAGATGCCGACGTATTTGCCAAGGCGGTTGCAGGCACTGATTGCCATGGACAGCAGCGCTTTCACCGCCGGATTGCGCTCATCGAAGGCTTGCGCCACCAGGGCGGAGTCGCGGTCGAGGCCCAGGGTGAGCTGGGTGAGGTCGTTAGAGCCGATGGAGAAGCCGTCGAACAGTTCCAGGAATTGCTCTGCCAGCAGGGCGTTGGACGGAATCTCGCACATCATGATCAGGCGCAGGCCGTTCTCGCCGCGCTTGATGCCATACTTCGCCAGCACTTCCACCACCGCCTTGGCTTCATCCACCGTCCTGACAAAGGGAATCATTACCTCGACGTTGGTGAGGCCGATCTCGTCGCGTACCTTGCGCATAGCCAGGCATTCCAGCTCGAAGCAGTCGCGGAATTCCGGTGCGGCGTAGCGCGAGGCGCCGCGGAAGCCGAGCATGGGGTTTTCCTCGTCCGGCTCGTAGATGTCGCCGCCGATCAGCTTTTTGTATTCGTTGGACTTGAAGTCCGACATGCGCACGATGACGGGTTTTGGCCAGAATGCCGCGCCTATGGTGGCGATACCCTCGGCCAGTTTTTCGATGTAGAACTCGCGCGGGCTGTCATAGCCTCGGGCGCGGCGTTCGATTTCCTCGCGCACGCTGTCGCGTACTTTGTGGCATTCCAGCACCGCCCGCGGGTGCAGGCCGATCATGTTGTTGATGACGAACTCCAGCCGCGCCAGGCCGACGCCTTCATTCGGTATTTGGGCGAAGCTGAACGCCAAGTCGGGATTGCCCACGTTCATCATGATCTTGGTTGGCAGCTTGGGTAGTTGCGTGGCGCCGCTAGTGGTGACCTCGAACTCCAGTATGCCCTTGTAGATGTAGCCAGTGTCGCCCTCGGCGCAGCTGACGGTGACGGCCTCGTTTTCGCTCAGGGTTTCGGTGGCGCTGCCGCAGCCGACCACTGCCGGGATGCCCAGTTCGCGCGCAATAATGGCGGCATGGCAAGTGCGCCCGCCACGGTTGGTGACTATGGCGGATGCCTTTTTCATCACCGGCTCCCAGTCCGGGTCGGTCATGTCGGTCACCAGGATGTCGCCAGCCTGCACGCGGTGCATGTCGCGCGCGCTTTCGATCACGCGCACCGGGCCGGCGCCGATCTTCTGGCCAATGGCGCGGCCCGTCGCCAGCACCTTGCCGTGCTGCTTGAGGGCGTAGCTTTGCGAGATGCCGGTGGCCTGCGACTTCACCGTTTCCGGGCGCGCTTGCAGGATGTACAGCTTGCCGTCTACGCCGTCGCGGCCCCATTCGATGTCCATGGCGCGGCCGTAATGCTGTTCGATGATGACGGCGTAACGCGCCAGTTCCAGCACCTCGGCATCGTTGAGGGAGAAGCGGTGGCGCTCGGTCTCGCTGGTCTCCAGGGTGATGGTGGAACGGCCGGCGGACTGGGCGTCGGTGAACACCATTTTGAGTTGCTTGGAACCCAGGCTGCGCCTGATGACGGCGGGCTTGCCCTGCCTCAACAGCGGCTTGTGCACGTAGAACTCGTCCGGGTTGACCGCGCCTTGCACCACGGTCTCGCCCAAGCCATAAGCGGCGGTGATGAACACCACGTCCTCGAAGCCGGATTCGGTATCGATGGTGAACATGACGCCGGAAGCACCGATGTCGCTGCGCACCATTTTCTGGATGCCGGCCGACAGCGCAACGTCGGCATGCACGAAGTTCTTGTGTACACGATAGGAAATGGCGCGGTCGTTGTAGAGCGAGGCGAACACTTCCTTGATTGCGTGCAGGATGTGGGGCAGGCCATGGATGTTGAGGAAGGTTTCCTGCTGCCCGGCAAAGGAAGCGTCCGGCAAGTCCTCGGCGGTGGCGGAGGAGCGCACGGCAAAGGTGGTGCCGTCGTCGGAATCGCCGACTAACTGGTGATAAGCCTCAGCGATTTCGTTTTGCAGCTTTTCCTGGAATGGCGCATCCATGATCCACTGGCGGATTTTCTTACCACAATCCGCCAGCGCGGTGAGGTCTTCGATGTTGAGTCGATCCAGCTCGGCGTTGATCCGCTGTGCCAGGCCGTCCTGCGCGAGAAAATCGCGGTAGGCATCGGCGGTGGTAGCGAAGCCCCCCGGCACGCGCACGCCGGCTTCGGTCAGGTGTTGGATCATCTCGCCGAGCGAGGCGTTCTTGCCGCCCACGCTGGGGACATCGTGGATGCCGAGTTGCTGGAAGGGAATGACATAGGCCTGCATAAACATCTCCTTGGTTTGCAGCCATTATTGTGCCGGATACCACAGGCTGTCGGGTAGCGACAATTAACCCGGAAATTTCATAAATTATGCGCGCCCTCGTTTGTCTTTTGTTTCGCATGGAAATTTTGTTTAGTCGGGCGTATGAATAACTACGCCACTCCTTCACAAAATTCCCCTACAAAACAAAATCCTGCACGATCATCACGCGAATTTATGAAATATCCGGGTGAGAAAACTTGTCGCGCAGTCTACGAATATCCGTCACTATTTGACACGCTAATAGTTTCAATATTCAATATTCGTTAAATGAATAATTGAATCGAGAGGTGCGGCCATGGCGGAACCAAAGAATTTCTACTACAAACAGAATCGGCTCAAGCAGTTACGCGCATTTTGCCAGGTGGTGAAGAGCGGCAGCATCTCGCAGGCGGCGGAAAAGCTGTTCCAGAGTCAACCTTCGGTGTCGCTGCAAATCCAGGCGCTGGAACGCGAACTGGTGGTCAAACTATTCGAGCGGCGCGGGCCGAGTTTGAAGCTCACCCCCCAGGGCGAAGTGCTGTACCAGATCGCTCAGCCACTGGTGGAAGGCATGGATAAGCTGGACAAGACCTTCGCCGCCGCCTTCGGCCAGATTGATTCGGGCGAGGTCAACATCGGCGCCGGCGAATCCACCATTCTCTACATCATGCCGGAGCCGGTGCGCCGCTTTGCCGCCGCCTATCCCAACGTGCGCATCAAGCTGCACAACGTCACCGGGCGCGACGGTCTGCGCATGTTGCGCGCCGACGAGATCGACTTCGCCATCGGCTCCATGCTGGAAGGGCAGGAGGATATTCTCTACCAGCCGGTAGTGACCTACGACCCCATGCTGATCACCCCGCTGGATCACCCGCTGGCCGGGCGCGACCAGGTCACCCTGGCCGACATCAGTCCCTATGGCCTGATCCTGCCGCCGCGCCATCTTTCCACCTGGCGCATCGTTGACTACACCTTTCAGCAGGCGGGCCTTACTTACAACGTGGCGCTGGAAGCCGGCGGCTGGGAAATCATCAAGAAATATGTTGAACTCGGCATGGGCATTTCCATCGTCACCGACATCTGCCTCACCGGCCAGGAAAAAGTGGCCAAAATCCCGCTCACCGACTACTTCCCGCGCCGCAGCTACGGCCTGGTACAGCGCAAGGCACGTTACATCACGCCGCAGGCACAGCGTTTCATGGAAATCATGCAGGAATACTACGCCGGACGCGGCGGCGAACCGGAGGCGGGACTGGCTGAGGAAGACCCGACCGGCGCCGATGCGGCGGCAGGGCCGGCAGGATTTTGAAAGCTTATGAACCCAGCAGGCGGCGGGCCAGCAGTGCTTGCATATCGCGCCGCCCATCGGCCACCAGTGTGATGTAAACACGCTCGCCGATGATGCGGTAAATGACGCGATAGGGTTTGAAGAAAACCTGCCGATATTCGCGGATGCCAAGTGCCGACAACTCTTTTGGGTAGGTACCACGTTCAGGAAAGTTAGCAAGACTTTGCGCAACTTCCAGCAGTTGATCCAGAACGTAGTCGGCGCTGGTGATGGAGTCAAAATCAGCGATGTAATCGTAGAGGGCTTCGAGGTCTTGCTCGGCACCCTGCGTTAGCAGCACCGCGTAAGCCATCAGGCGGCGGCCTTTTTCGCACGCAGCCGCTGAACCACGTCTGCTACAGGCTTGGCCTTGCCCTCCTCGATTTCACGATTGCCCAGCGCCAGCAGTTTGAGCAGTGCCAGCAGTTCCTGGGTTTCCTCGTAGGAAACCACGTCCTGCAGTACCGCCTTGGCTTCGCCATTCTGGGTGATAATGAGTGGCTCACGGTTCTCGCCAAGCTGCAGCAGAATTTCGGCGGCGTTAGCCTTTAGTTGACTGATGGGTTTGACTTGCGATGAGTAGTGCATGGCGTCTCCCGGATATTGAAAGACCAAATATAGTCCGTTAAAAGTCTTTTTGCAAGAAGTGTGACACAGCTTTCACCGCCCCTTTAATTTCAACTGCTGCAAAATCATGGTCGAAATTTCTTCCACCGAGCGTGTAGTGGAGTCCAGCCAGGGGATGCCTTCGCGACGCATCAGGTTTTCTGCCTGGCGCACTTCGTGGCGACAGTTTTCCAGCGAGGCGTAGTGGCTATCGGGGCGGCGTTCGCCGCGGATGCGGTGCAGGCGTTCCGGGTCGATGGTGAGGCCGAACAGTTTGCCGCGGTAGCTGGCCAGTTCGCCCGGCAGCGCCATGCGGTCAAGGTCTTCCGGGATTAGCGGGCAATTGGCGGCGCGTACGCCGAATTGTATGGCGAGGTAGAGGCAGGTTGGGGTCTTGCCGCTGCGTGAGACGCCGACCAGCACCACGTCGGATTTCTCCAGGCTGGAAGGCGTCAGGCCATCGTCGTGGCTGAGGGTGTAGTTGATGGCGTCGATGCGGTTGAGGTATTCGCTGCCGATGGCGCGGTGCGACATGCCGACCGTCTGCGTGGGCGAGGTGCCAAGTTCGGTGGATAGCGGCTGGATGAAGGTGCCGAACAGGTCGAGACAGAGTCCGCCGCTGGATTCAAACAACTGTCGGATGTCCGGGTTGACCAGGGTCAGCACCAGGATAGGACGGGCGCCGTCTTCCACTTGCGCGTTGGCGATGCTGGCAAGCGCATCACGCGCCTTGTCCTGGCTGTCAATAAACGGTAGCCGCACCTGGCGAAACTCCACGCCATCGAAGTGCGCCAGCAGGCTCATTCCCAAGGTCTCGGCGGTAATGCCGGTCCAGTCGGAGATGAAGAAGACAGTCCGTTTGGGCATAATGGGAATCATGATAACACCATCCAATTATTCCGCCACGGTGCCATCGGATGAAGAAATCCTGGCGCGAGCGCGCGAACTCAGCCCTTTTTTCCAGCGCGCGCTGGAAGCTGATAGTACGCTACCGCCGACATTGCTGGCCGGCTTGCATCAGCCCTTCCATGCGGAGGAGATGCTGGCCTTGCTGCAGGAAGGCGAAACCAGCAATGAGGATGGACTGAAGCGCCAACTGCGCCGGCTGCGCAAACAGGTGATGCTGCGCCTCATTGCAGGCGATCTCAACGGCCTGGCTGACTTGGCGGAGGTGGTGGAAACCTGCACCCTGTTGGCCGAAGCCGCGCTCAATTTTGCCCTGGAGCACTTGAACCGCTGGCAGCGCGAGCTATACGGCGATCCCATCGGCGAGAGCGGCACAGTACAGCAACTGGTGATTGTCGGCATGGGCAAACTGGGCGGGCGCGAATTGAATGTTTCGTCCGATATTGACCTCATTTTTGCCTATGCCGAGGATGGCGAGACCAACGGCGCGCGGCCGATCAGCAACCACGAATACTTCACCCGTTTGGGCAAGAAGCTGATTGCCGCCATCGGCGAAAATACGGTGGATGGCTTCGTGTTCCGCGTGGACATGCGGCTGCGGCCTTATGGCGATTCCGGCCCGCTGGTGGGCAGCCTGGCGGCGCTGGAGGAGTATTACCAGACGCAGGGACGCGAGTGGGAGCGCTATGCCTGGATCAAGGGGCGGGTGGTCGCCGGGCCGGAGCGGGAGTTGCAGGACTTGCTGCGCCCCTTCGTGTTCCGCAAGTACCTGGATTACAGCGCTTTTGCCTCCATGCGCGGCCTCAAGGCGCAGATTATGCGCGAAGTGGCGCGGCGCGACCTGCACGACAACATCAAGCTTGGCCCCGGGGGTATCCGCGAGATCGAGTTCGTCGCCCAGGTGTTCCAGCTCATTCGCGGTGGGCAGGACAGGGAACTGCAAATCCGCCCCACGCTGCAAGTGCTGCAGCGGCTGGAAAAGAAAAGCCTGCTGCCACCGAAAACCGTAGCCGAGTTGAGTACGGCCTATGGTTTCCTGCGTAACCTGGAGCATCGCCTGCAATACCTGCAGGACGCGCAGACGCAGATGCTGCCGACCGATGACGAAAACCGCGCGCGCATTGCTGTCGGCATGGGCTTTGCCGACTGGCCGGCATTTTTACAGGAACTGGGGCGTCACCGCGCCAATGTCGAGAACCATTTCGGCCAGGTGTTCGACGAACCGCAAGGCGAGGCTAGCCACGCCCTGACCGGGCTATGGGAAGGGCAGGCGGGCGAGGAAAGCGGCCAGCAGCAATTGGATGCGCTCGGTTTCAGCAATGCCGCCGAGGTCTGGCAGCGGCTCAAGGGCTTGCGCACCAGTTCCCGCTACCAGCAGTTGCCGGCCGCCAGCCGCCAGCGTCTCGATGCTCTGGTGCCGCGCGCACTGGAGGTTGCCGTCCGCTACGCCAATGCCGGCGACACCCTGGCACGCATGCTCACCCTGCTGGAAGCGATCTGCCGCCGCGCCAGCTACCTGGCGCTGCTGGCCGAGTATCCGCAGGCGCTGGAAGCCGTGGCGCGGCTGTGCGCCGCCAGCCCCTGGCTGGCCGATTACCTGACCCAGCATCCGATCCTGCTGGATGAACTGCTGGACACGCGCAATCTCTATGCCGCGCCGGATTTTGACGTGTTGCGCGCCGACCTGGAAAGCCGTCTGGCCGATTGCGGCGAGGATGTGGAGCGCAAACTGGATGTACTGCGCCATTTCAAGCACGCACAGACTTTCCGCTTTGCCGCGCAGGACCTGGCCGGAGAGCTACCGCTGGAAACGCTGTCGGACTATTTGAGCGCGCTGGCGGACGTGGTGCTGGAGGCCGTTATCCGCCACGCCTGGCCGGGGCTGCGCAACCGCCACCGGGAAATCCCGGCTTTTGCCATCATCGGCTACGGCAAGCTGGGGGGCAAGGAACTGGGCTACGCCTCCGACCTCGACATCGTGCTTCTCTACGACGATGCGGCCGACAATGCCGGCGAGGTCTATGCCCGCTTCGGCCAGCGCATCAACAACTGGCTGGGCAGCCTAACCCCAGCCGGGTTGTTGTACGAAACCGACTTGCGCCTGCGGCCGGATGGCGCCAGCGGCTTGCTGGTGAGTTCGGTCGAGGCTTTTGCCGAATATGAAAAGCACAAGGCCTGGATCTGGGAGCACCAGGCACTGTCGCGGGCGCGCTTCTGTGCCGGAGATGCCGCCATCGGCGCCGCCTTCGAGCAGATTCGTCTCGACATCCTGCGTCAGCCGCGCGACCATGCCAAGCTGCGCGAGGAGGTGGTCGCCATGCGCCAGAAAATCCATGACGGGCATCCCAACAAGACCGAGCTATTCGACCTCAAACACGATGCCGGCGGTATCGTGGATGTGGAGTTTATCGTGCAATATCTGGTGCTGGCTCATGCCGGGCAATATCCCCAACTGGCGGAAAATGTGGGCAACCTGACTTTGCTGGCAAGGGCAGGAAATTTGGGCTTGATATCTCCCGCGCAGGCGAACAAGGTGGCAGATGCCTACCGCGCCTACCGTGCGGCGCAACACGCCCAACGCTTGCTGGGGGCGGAGAGGTCGCGGGTAGATGCAACCCCGTTCATGCAGGATAGATGTGCGGTAAAAGCGTTATGGGAGAGAATGTTTGTGTTGTGCAAGTGATGGCGAACTAGCCGCCTACTGTTTGGACGGGGTGAAAGGCGGGTTCTCGGCTATTCCGACCATTAGTGACGCTTCAAATGAATGGCCGGCATCGGCCAGATACTGTCATTCTCAGATATGCGTAACTACGATTGCTGTGCCTCTATAGTCGCCGCTTTCGAATGGCACCATAATAGCAATTGTTATACGGACACAACTGTCAATATATTAACCGTTAGGCATGTCGGAAACTGGAGGCAGTAAATGCATGTGAAAAGCGATAAACTCATTCGCATTATTCACAGTTTTTCTTTTATTGCTTTCGTAACCTACGGTACTGCTGCGTTTGCTTACGATCCACTCGATTGTCTCAATGATATAGCGAGTGTAGATTCGGAAATTCCCATCGGATTAGCTACGAGGCTCTGTTCGGGGACGTGGACGCCTGAGCCTGTTAAATGTATCCAAAATAGATGATGAGATACCCCGTGGTATCGCTATAGATCTCTGTGCGGGCACACTTAGTTCCGAAAAGACGCTTGATTGCTACTATCAGGCAGGCGCAAGACGACAGCTGAACCGTGGTCTTGCAACTACACTTTGTGGTGCCAAGAAGTCCGAAAAATAGTTCTGGCTGATGACTACGGAAATAGTCGAAATGAAGTACGCAATAATTGATGGCATAAAAGCAGAAGCCACAAAGGGTAAAAGCGGCAAATGCCCAAGCTGTGGAGCGGAACTGACCCCAAAGTGCGGGGAGTTCAAGATCAACCATTGGGCACACAAGGGCAAACGGACTTGTGATCCGTGGTGGGAAAATGAAACGGATTGGCATCGTTCGTGGAAGGGAAACTTTCCCTGCGAATGGCAGGAAATCGTCCATTTTGACAAGGACGGCGAAAAGCATATTGCTGACGTCAAGACATCCAGCGGCTGGGTCCTAGAGTTTCAACACTCTTACCTTGAGCACGCAGAACGAAAGGCTCGTAATAACTTCTATGGCAAGATTGTTTGGGTTATAGACGGTACACGCAGAAAAACAGACAAGCAGCAATTCATGGAATGGATTTCACATGGCACCCGAGTGAGCCCACAACTCCCAATTTTCAGAGCAGCCTTCCCAAATAAATGTAGGCTTCTCAGTGAGTGGCAAGATGATCGCACGATCATATTCTTTGACTTCAACGAGTTGGTAGCAGATGGTGACGCAATCTTGTGGCTAGTATTCCCCAAACTTGCGGACGAAGTTGCGTATGTGGCTTGGTTCCAGAAAAGAAGTCTTGTCGAATTACATAACAACGGTCAATTCGACGATTTTTTTGATAATAAGTTTGCCGAAATTGTCAAAATCATCCGCGACAAGGAAAGTCGACCTACCAACGTGAATAATCAGCCGAGATTTATGACCGCCGCTGAAAGACGCCCCCGTGTTAGACCTCGAGGGCGACTATAAACAACGTCGAATGTCGCCTACCTGACTGAATACTGTCACTAGATACCGACACCCGAGTATCTGATATGGGTCGGAAGCGCCAGTTAGCTTCTGCACCATTTGAGCCGATTGATCCCGGCTTTAATGCAATGCTGTGAACCGCAAATAAAAACGGCCCGCCAGTGGCGAGCCGTTTTGCCTTGCAATAGAACTTACGGCCGGTCCAGGCTGCCCATGGACTTGGGGTAGGTGACGATGCCCCAGGGCATGTCCTTGTCGCCGATACGCTTGCTGACTTCCAGCTTCTGCACGTCGATCACCACCACTTCATTGGATTTGCCGCAGGCCAGCAGGATGTTCTGGTCATCGGGGGTGAAGCTGAAGTGCCAGCAGCGGTCGCCGGTGGGGATGTCCTTGATCTTGTCGAAGGTGGTTGCGTCATATACCTGCAGCGCCTTTTCCTTGGAGCTGGCGATATACAGGCGCTTGCCGTCGCGGTCGAAGGAGACGCCATAGGGCGACTTGCCGGTGTCTATGGTTTTTACCGGATTCAGGTTGCTGTCCAGCACCAGCAGCTTGTCCGACATTTCCAGGGTGGAGACGTAGGACTTGCCATCCGGTGCGGTCTTGATGCCGCGCGGACGCTCGCCGTAGGAACCCACCGGGATACTCTTCAGCAGCTTGCCGGATTTCATGTCGTGCACGGTGATGGAGTTGTCGGATTCGTTGGTGACGATCATGCGCTTGCCGTCCTTGGAGAACTCAACGCCCTCGGTTTCCGGCTTGCCGATGATGTCCTTAATGACTTTGCCTTGTTTCAGGTCAACGATGGCAATGTGGCCGGGTAACTTATCCTCATCGTCATCTTTCGCGGCGGCTTCGCTGCCCGGCTTGGGCGGCGGGCCGGAGGTGGAACTCGGCTCGTAAGTGACGTAGGCCTTGCCGTCATACACACGCACGAATTCAGGATTTTTGCCGATGGCGATTTGCTTGGCGACCTTGCCGCTGGCGGTGTCTATCACCGAGATGTTGCCGTCGTCCTTGTTGGCGGTGACTAGCCATTTGCCATCGGCGGTAATGCCGATGCCGCGCGGACCCTTGGCGCCGATGTCCAGGTTGCCGCTGATTTCCATGGTAGCCAGGTCAATGACGCTGACGCCACCGTCCTGATTGGACACATAGGCCACGCCTTTGCCATCGGCCAGAGCATTGGCGCTGCCAAGCAAAGCTAGCAATAAGGCGACGGGAAGCCTGTCGGCGAGGGATTGGGACTTCATGTGGTGATTCTCCTTACGAGCATTGAAATTGCGCCGGACGGCGAGTTTAATTATTCCATACGGATGGAGCACGGCAGGGCGGCCAAAGTTCCGCTGAAGTCAGGTTGGCTGGCAAAAACCAGCGACCGTCTATCATTTCGCCATAACGGCCAAGGCTTTCAGCAGCGGCGCAGCGGAAACCTTGATGATCCCTTCGAACGGGTGGCTCATTTCAATCACCAGGAAAAGTGCCGCCGAAATCGAAGCCCCGCTAATCAACAAGGCCAGTGTACTGGTCAGGTTATGTTGCGCCAGCAGGCTGAAGCTCATGAACAGGATGCTCAGCCAGAAAACAAGCACCACCAGGAATGCCGGAGGCACCGCCTCTTGTGTTTCCTCGACCAGCAGCCAGTTGGCCTGCAACAGGTCGCTGGCCATTTGCAGCAACTGCGGCTGAAGCTGGCGCTGTTTGTCGCTGCCAGGGTTGAGCTCGCCTATTCCGGCAATCAACTTATCCAGTCGTGCAGGCATCCTGGATCCGTCCCGGGCATTTTTTTCCATATTGCTGTCTGACCAGATGCGCTGTACGGCATTGGCCAGGCCGTCGCGCAATTGAACGCGAATTTCCTGGGTCTCTGGACCATAACGCACCAAGGCGCGATCCAGGGCGATAATTTTCGCCCCGTTCTGGACCAGGTCGTTGTTGATGCTGTCGAAGGTGGACTTGGTCGAGCCAACCAGCAGCCCCAGCACCAAGGCCACCAAGGTGGCGATCAAACCGGCCGCCAGTTTAATGGTTTCCTTGGAATCATCACGCAGGTGATGGTCGGGCAGGCGGTTGCGCAAAATCCCACCCAGCAAGATGCCGATGCTGATGCACGCGAAGGTGATGCCGAAAATAACCAAGGAACTCATATTCGCCCTGTCGCTGTTTTAAGGTGTTTTGGTGCCGCCAGGCGTGGCTGCCTGCGCCTGGTCTACCATGCTGGTGGCGTTCTCCACCCAGCCGCCACCCATGGCTTTGTAGATATTGACCAGCGAGCCTAGCAGTTGGCCGCGTACCGTGACCAGGTTAAGTTCCGAAGGGAACAGCTGCTCTTCCGCCTGCAATACAGTGGAGTAGGGGGCGTAGCCGCCATCGTATAAAAGCTGCGCCAGCTTGGCATAATTCTGCTGCGCCTTGACCAGCTTTTCCTGGGCGTCAATCTGGTTGGCCAGCTCGGTGCGCGAGTTAAGCACATTCTCGACGTCGGCAAAAGCGCTCTGGATCGCCTGCTGGTAAGCGAGCAGGACGGCTTTGTGCGAGGCCTCGGCCTGCGCCACTTGCCCTTCGATCGAACCGGCAGTGAAAATCGGGCCGGTAACCACGCCACCATAGTTCCAGGTACGCGCCGCGCCGGAGAACAGCTGGCCCAGTTGCGTGCTGATGCCGCCCAGCGCGGCGGTGAGCGAGATGCTGGGGTAGTACAAGGCTTTGGCCGCGCCGATTTGCGCGTTGGCCGCCACCAATTGCTGTTCCGCTTGCAGCAAATCAGGGCGGCGTTCCAGCAGTTCTGACGGCATGCCGGGCGGCACTTGGGGCAGGTTGAATGCGAATATGCTCTTGCCGCGTGGGATGGGGCCTGGATTCTGCCCCAGCAGGATGGAAATGGCATTTTCCAGTTCCACGATCTGCTGCTTGAGCTGCGGGATCGTGGCCGCGGCCGTTTCGTAGCGCGTCTTGGCCTGTTCCACATTCATCAGTGAGACGCGGCCATAGTCGAACTGCAATTGCATCAGGCGCAAGGATTCAGCATAGTTGGCCAGGGTGCGTTGTGCCACATCCAGTTGCTCATCCAGGCCGCGCAGCGCGATATAGTCGAGTGCAACCGAGGAAACCAGGCTGAGGATGACGCCGTGGCGCGCTTCCTGGGTGGCGAGCAGGTTGGCCTGGGCGGCTTCGGTGAGGCGGTGGATGCGCCCCCACAGATCCAGCTCCCAGCTGGCCCCGGCCAGCGCCTGGAAGTTGTTGTCAGGGTTGGCGATGCCGGTTGAAGGCTGCCCCTGTTCCGACAACCTCTGGCGCGCGGCTCCGCCTTGGTAGGTCACCTGCGGATAAAGCGACGAGCGCTGTGTGGTCAGCGCGCCGGCGGCCTGTTCCACGCGCGCCGCAGCGATCTTGACGGTCTTGTTGTTGGCTAGCGCATCGGCGATTAGCTGATCCAGTACCGGGTCACCGTACTGCTTCCACCACGCGATATCGGCGGTGGCGGCGACATCCTTGGGTTCATAGAGATAGGCGTTAGGCGTTTCCACCACCGGCCGTTCATAGTTGGGGCCTACGGTACAAGCCCCCAGCGTGGCAACCACCAAAAGACAGAGCAGGCGGCGCTGCATGTTAGTGGCCCTCCTGCTCGTTGGATGGGGCTTGGGCTTCCTGCTTCTTGCCGCCGCCGAACAGTTTTTCGCTCATGGTGGACAGGATGTAGAAGAACATCGGGATGAAGACGATGGCGATGACCGTGGCCGCCAGCGTACCGCCGATGACGCCGGTGCCGATGGAGTGGCGGCTGTTGGCCGAGGCGCCGGTGGCGATGGCCAGCGGCACCACGCCCAGGATGAAGGCGAACGAGGTCATGACGATGGGCCGCAACCGCAGGCGGGCGGCCTCGGCAGCCGCGTCGAAGTAGGACATGTTTTCCTTGTGACGTAGTTCAACCGCGAATTCCACGATCAAAATGGCGTTCTTCGCCGCCAGGCCGATCAGGGTCAACAGGCCGATCTGGAAGTAAAGATCATTGGGGATGCCGCGCAGGAAAATGGCGACCAGCGCCCCCAGCAGCGCGAACGGCACCGCCATCATCACGCCGAACGGCAGCGACCAGCTTTCGTACTGCGCGGCGAGGATGAGGAAGACGAAGATCAGGCCAAACACGAAGGCCAGAGTGGAGGTCGAACCTGATGAGACTTCTTCGCGCGCTTCGCCGGCCCATTCGTAGCCGTAGCTGTTCGGCATGACTTCCTCCGCGATTTCGCGGATTGCCTCCAGCGCGGCGCCGGAACTGACGCCGGGCGCGGGTGCGCCGTTGATGGCGATGGCCGGATAGTTGTTGAAGCGGGTGGCCAGGTCAGGCCCAGTGACGTAGCGGGTGGTGACCAGCGCCGACAACGGAATCATCTTGCCTTCGCGATCCTTGACGTAAAAGCGCGTGATGTCCTCGGGCGTCATGCGGTACTTGGGTTCCGCCTGCAGGATGACCTGCCACAGCCGAGAATCCTTGGGGAACTGGTTGACATACAGCGAACCGAACATGGTCTGCATGGTGTTGTAGACATCCTGGATGGGGACGCCCAACACTTCCGATTTTTCCCGATCCACTTCCACCAGCAACTGCTGGCCGGTGGCGCTGATGGTGGTGTTGACACCGGCGAGCCGGGGGTCGGTCTTGGCTTTCTCGATAATCTTTTTGACTACCTCAGCCAGCTGCGCATAGGTGCCGCCGCCTTTTTGCTGGATCCATATCTGGAAGCCGGCGACGACCCCCAAGCCAGGGATGGCCGGCGGATTAACCGGCACGACGATCCCGCCTTGAATCTTGGTATAGGCTTTTTTGGCCTCGGCGATCACGGCATCGGCTTGCAACGAAGGCAGCTTGCGTTCCTCATAATTCTTGAGCGAGGTAAAAATCACGCCGTAATTGGTTTTGTACTGCGAATCCAGCAGGCTGTAGCCGCTGACTTCGGTGACATTGGCGACTGCCGGGTTCTTGCTCAGGAAGGCCGCAGCTTGCTTGTTGACCGCATCCACGCGGTCCAGGCTGGCGGCATCGGGCAAAAACGAGGCCACAAACAGGTAGCCCTGGTCTTCCTGCGGCACGAAGGCGGTTGGCAGTATCTTGAACAGGCCTACGGCAGCCACCACCACCACGGCAAAGGCGATGAGACTGACGAACCAGTGGCGCATCAGCAGTTTGACCATGCTGACATAGCCGTTGGTCAGGCGATCAAAGGTGGCATCGAACCACTTGAAGAAGCCTTTTTTCTCGCCATGCTTGGCCTGGATCAGCAGTGCCGCCAGCGCGGGCGACAGGGTCAGCGCGACGATGCCGGAGAACACCACCGAAATGGCGATGGTGACGGCGAATTGTTTATACAGCGCGCCGGTAATGCCGCCGAGGAACGCGACCGGGATAAACACCGCGTTCAGCACCAGCACGATGGCGATGACCGGGCCGGACACTTCGTCCATGGCGCGCTTGGCGGCGGCATTCGCCGTCAGGCCGAACTGCACCATATTGCGCTCGGTATTCTCGACCACCACGATGGCATCATCCACCACGATGCCGATGGCGAGAATCATACCGAACAGGGTCAGCATGTTGATGGAAAAGCCGAACAGCATCATGCCGGCCAGGGCGCCCAGAATGGCCACCGGCACCGCCAAGGTGGGGATGATGGTCAGGCGCAGGCTGTGCAGGAAGATGAATACCACCAGCACCACCAGCACCACGGCCTCGAAGAAAGTGCGAATCACTTCCTGGATCGAGGCTTGCACGAATTCGGTGGTATCCAGCGCGATCTCGTATTCCAGCCCTTTGGGGAAGTTCTTCGACTGCTCCGCCATCATTTTGCGGATGTTCTTGGACACCTCAATGGCATTGGCGCCGGGTTGCTGATAGACCGCGATCAGGGTGGCATTACGCCCCTGATATTTGCTGCGTATCGAGTAATCCTTGCGTCCCAGGTCGGCATAGCCGACATCCTTGATGCGCACGATGGACGCATCATTGTTGGCCGCCCGGATGATGATGTTCTCGAATTGTTCCGGCTCGGTAAAAGCGGTGGTGGTGGCCGGAAAGGTCTGGGTCACCGGGTAGGGCGTCGGCGACTGGCCGATGCGGCCAACGGCGAACTGCTGGTTCTGCTGCTTGACCACATTGGCGATTTCACTGGTGGAAACGCTCAACTGCGCCATGCGGTCCGGCTTCAGCCAGATACGCATGGCGTAATCCGGGACGCCGAAGATCGAGGCCTGGTTGGCGCCGTTAATGCGCTTGATCGAATCCAGCACATTGACGTTGGAATAGTTGGCGATGTAGTCGGCATCGTAGCGGCCGTCCGGCGAGAACAGCGCGACGATCATGAGGAAGGTTGAGGTCTTTTGCTGGACGTTGACCCCTTGCGCCTGCACCGCCTGCGGCAGTTGCGGCATGGCCATGTTGACCCGGTTCTGCACGTCCACCTGCGCCAGATTGGGATCGGTGTCGATGGTAAAATAAACCGTCAGCGTGTAGTTGCCCGTCGACGAGTTGGTCGACGACATGTAGATCATGTTGTTGGCACCGTTGACCTGCTGCTCAATAGGCGCGGCCAGGTTCTGTGCCACCAGTTCGGCATTGGCGCCGGGGTAGGTCGCCGTGACCTGGATCGTCACCGGCGTGATCTGCGGGTATTGGGCAATGGGCAGGTTGACCATCGCCACCAGGCCGGCGATGGAAATGATGATGGAAATTACCGCCGAGAAAATCGGGCGGTCGATAAAGAAATGGGAAAGCATCTGTGCAGCCTCCGACTATTTTTTCGGCTGCGTGCCGCCGGCGGCGGCAGACTTGGGTTCGGCAGGTGCAGGTACGGCAGCCGGCGCGGTGACAACTTTTACCGTGACGCCGGGCGCCAGCTTCATCATGCCGTCCGTGACCACCACGTCACCGGCTTCCAATCCTTCCAGGATGAACCAATCCTTGCCATGCCAGTCGCCGACCTTGACACCGCGTATTTCGGCCTTGCCTTCCTTGTTGACGACAAACACGAAATGGCCCTGGGCACCTTGCAGCACCGCTTGCTGCGGCACCAGGATGGCATTGGGACGGACATCGCCGGACACCCTCACGCGCACGAACTGCCCAGGGCGCATCGTGGCATCGGGATTGGGCAGGGTGGCGCGGATCAGATAAGTGCCGGTTTCCTTGTTGAACTCGGCATCAGCAAAGCTGATGTGCCCTTTTTGCGGGAATATGCTGCCGTCGGCAAGAATGGCTTCCACCACGAAAGCCTTGTCCGGCGGCGGGCGCAGCTTGCCGCTGGCGATGCCGGACTTGCGGGCGAGTATATCGTTTTCCGACAAGGTGAAATTGAGCCAGATCGGATCAACCTGCGCAACGTAAGTAAGCAGGCTGTTTTCCTGGTTGACGTAGGCACCTTCCTGCACCCGCGCGTAGCTGGAAAGGCCGGTCACCGGCGTGGTGATGGTGGTGTAGTTGAGGTTGAGTTGTGCCTGTTCCACCCCGGCTTTGGCTGTTTGCACGGCGGCGGCGGCGGCCTGTTGCCGGCCGGTGGCATCATCCAGGTCTTTTTGCGACAGCGCATTCAACGCGGCCAGCGGCTTGACCCGATTCAGGTCGAAGCTGGCGGTCTGCAAGCTCGCCTGCTGCTCGGCCAGCGCGCCTTTGGCTGCGTCCAGCGAAGCCTGAAATGGCCGGGAATCCTGCAGGAACATCACTTCTCCCGCCTTGACCACACTACCTTCGGTATAGACGCGCTTATCGAGGAAGGCATTGACACGCGCCACGATCTGCACCTGGCGCGAACTCTCCGACTGGCCGACAAATTCAAAGCTGACCGGCGTGTCCTGCGGCACGACCTTGATCACGGAAACCTCGGTAGGCGGCCGTTCCTGGGGTTTAGGAGGTTCCTTGCCGCAGGCCGCCATCAGGGTAGCCATCAGGAAAATAGGTAAGCAACGCATGTCGGTCATCCTTGTTATTGCTGTTGAACGCGGTACCACAAAGTACGGGCCTGCCTTATTGCGGTTGCGGCCCTTGGCCGGAATCATACATCAAGCTGGCAGACAAGGGCAGAGTTGCCATGCGTGACTTTAGCCGCAGGCTGAATAATCATTGCATTGCGCCGTGCTGGATTTTGTAGCCTGGGTGGAGTGAAACGAACCCCGGGTTCCGCTACGCTTCACCCAGGCTACTACGCTTCACCCAGGCTACGTTTGCTTTTAGCATCACCAAGATTTCATTTACTTTCATGCGGCAAGGATAGCAGATTGCTATGGTGCTGCCAAAAAGCCCTAACGCCCGCGTTCAGCACCCCGCGCCACCCCACGAACCCTGAAAACGCCAAGCCGCTTCGTGGCGCGGATGCGTTGGAACGGTTTGTTAGGCGAGTATGTTAACGAGCAATGCGGGATTCCGGGTGGGCAAACGATAGAACCGTTTGCCCACCCGGACTTCCCCCACTCGGGTTAGGCCACACGTAGCAATTCACGCAGTTCATACCTACAGGCCTCGCTGAAGCCTTGCAACGGATCGGGCTGAATCTTTATATTCGCAAGCAAGTCAGCGAACGACACATTCGGTTCCAGGTACTGCTCAACAATCGCCTTAATCGAAATTTCTGCTGCCTTGACAACCGAATCCGAAGAAGTAAGCCGGATTCGATTGAGGAGGCCGTAGACTTGAATCAGCGCCGATGGACTGTCGAGCGTGTGGTCGATTGCGTCAATGGCCAACTTTGAACATTCGGAGATGAATTCTGCGTAGACCAACTCACGCTTACGGATTTCGGCGTGTACTGCCTCACGTCGACTCTGCGCTCTCTGAGTAAACCATGCAGTTGCGATAGACGCTCCGCCACCCACAAGCGAACCGAAAACCGCAGAGAGACCGCTGACAATTGATGGATCCAATGTGGGCTCCTCTTGGTGCCTAAAGTAAAGTAGACATCACCCGCTCCGCCGCCGCCACACACTCCTCCAGCGACGCCACCAGCGCGATCCTCACAAAACCCGCTCCCGGATTGACGCCATGCGCCTCGCGCGCCAGGAAGCTGCCGGGCAGGACGGTGACGTTGCAGTCGCGGTGGAGGCGCTGGGCGAATTCGGTGTCCGAACCCTGCACCCTGGCCCACAGGTAGAACGAGGCGTCGGGCAGGTTTACGTCCAGCACATTCTTCAGCATGGGGGTGACGGTGTGGAATTTCTCGGCGTAAAGGCGGCGGTTCTCGACCACATGCGCTTCGTCGTTCCAGGCGGCGGCGCTGGCGGCCTGCACGGCGGGGCTCATGGCGCAGCCGTGGTAGGTGCGGTAGAGCAGGAATTTTTCCAGGATGCTGGCATCGCCGGCGACGAAGCCGGACCGCATGCCCGGTACGTTGGAGCGCTTGGACAGGCTGCTGAACATGACGATGCGCTCCCAGTTGCGGCCTAACTGATGAGCAGCTTGTAGGGCGCCTAGCGGTGCCTGGCCTTCGTCGAAATAGATTTCTGAATAGCATTCATCCGAGGCGATGACGAAGCCGTATTTATCCGCCAGGGCGAAGATTTCACGCCAGTCGTCCAGCCCAAACACCTTGCCGGTCGGATTGCCGGGGGAGCAGACGTAGAGCAACTGGGTGCGCTGCCACACCGATTCTGGCACGCTGGCGAAGTCCATGCGGTAGCCATGTTCCGGTAGGGTATTGAGGTAGTAGGGCTCGGCCCCGGCCAGCAGCGCGGCGCCTTCGTAGATCTGGTAGAACGGGTTGGGGCTGATGACCACCGGCTTGGGGCGGCTGGGGTCAATCACTGCTTGGGCGAAGGCGAACAGCGCTTCGCGGCTGCCGTTGACCGGGACGATCTGCTTGTCGATGTCCGGCGTTGGAATGCCGTAGCGGCGTACCATCCAGTCGGCGATGGATTGCCGCAGCTCCGCGCTGCCCAGCGTGGTGGGGTAGTTGGCCAGCCCGCCCAGGTTCTGCGTCAGCGTGTCCTTGATGAACTGCGGCGTGGCATGCTTGGGCTCGCCGATGGACAGGTTGACCGGCTTGAACGCAGCGTTGGGCGTGATGCCGGTAAACAGGTCGCGTAGCTTCTGGAACGGGTAGGGGTGGAGCTTGTCGAGGTTCGGGTTCATTCGGGTCAGATTCTGGCACTGGCCGCGTCAATGGCGGCACGCAGTTCCGCGTAATTCATGGTTACCGGGAACTGCGGGAATTCGTCGATGACGTTTTGCGGCGGATGGAACAGGATGCCAGCGTGGGCTTCGCCCAGCATGGCGGTGTCGTTGTAGGAATCGCCGGCAGCGATGACCTTGAAATTCAGTTCCTTGAAGCGCTGCACCGCTTCCTTCTTCTGGTTGGGCATGCGCAGGTGGTAGTTGACCAGATAGCCTTCCGCGTCGGCTTCCAGCTTGTGGCAGAACAATGCGGGCATGCCGAGCTGCGCCATCAGCGGCATGGCGAATTCGTAGAAAGTGTCGGACAGGATAATCACCTGGAAATCGCGGCGCAGGGCATCGAGGAATTCTTTCGCCCCGGCCATCGGCCCCATTTCGGCAATCACCTTCTGGATGTCCGGCAGGCCCAGCTTGTGCTGCTTGAGCAGGTCGAGGCGGTAGGTCATCAGCTTGTCGTAGTCCGGCTCGTCGCGCGTGGTGCGGGCAAGTTCGGGGATGCCGGTGCGCTTGGAAAACTCGATCCAGATTTCCGGGACGAGCACGCCTTCGAGGTCAAGACAAACGAGTTGCACGAAATACTCCTGCGATAAGTGAGGCGCGTGTGGCGCTGGAAGGCCACGATTCTACCGCGCCAGCGTGTAAGCGCTCAAGCGCGGCGGGTGATGCGGGTTTCTGCTACAGTTGCCACCATGTTCAAACCCCCACGTTTTTTGCCCACCTTCGGCCTGCTGTTCGGCGCCACCGCCTGGGGCATCATCTGGTACCCGTATCGTTTGCTGGAACAAGCCGGTTTTTCCGGCGTGGTCGCCAGTGTGATCACCTATGCGGTGGCGCTGCTGCTAGGCGCCGTGCTGTTTCGCGGCGATTGGCGCAAGCTGTTTGCGCACCCGATGACCATTATTCCGCTGGCGTTGGCCGCCGGCTGGACCAACCTGAGCTTTGTGCTGGCGGTAATCGACGGCGAGGTGATGCGGGTGCTGCTGCTATTTTACCTCTCGCCGCTGTGGACGCTGCTGCTGGCCAAGCTGTTGCTGGAGGAACGTACCGGCCGGCGCGGGCTGCTGGTGATTGCCTTGTCCCTGGCCGGCGCTTTCGTCATGCTGTGGCGGCCGGAAGAAGGGCTGCCCATGCCGCAGAACAATGCCGAATGGCTGGGACTATCGGCGGGCTTGTGCTTTGCCCTTACCAATGTGCTGACCCGCCGTGCCACGCAGCTATCACTGGAAGCCAAGTCGGCGGCGGTGTGGGGTGGGGTGACGCTACTGGCGCTGGTGTTGCTGCCGTTCCACGGCACGCCACTGCCGCAACCCAGCCAGATCACCTTGCCCAGCGGGTTGCTGATGCTGGCGCTGGGTGCCATCCTGATGGTCACCACGTTGCTGGTGCAATACGGCATCACCCACACGCCGGTAACGCGCGCCTCGGTGATTTTCCTGTTCGAGCTGGTGGTGGCGGCCATTTCCTCCTGGCTGCTGGCCGGCGAGCTGATGACGACACGCGAATGGCTGGGCGGCGCGATGATCGTGGCAGCGACCATTTTCGCACCGCATGGTGAAAGTTAGCAGTTCTGGCCTTGCAGCCAGCGCTGCCACATCGTGCCGTAAGCCTGCTCCAAATTCTTGGCAAAGCGTGGCGTGTCGAACAGCGGCAGGCTGTCGCGTTGCTGCTGCAATTTCTCTTTTAGCTTTTTCAGTTCTTCCGGGTGGGTAGCCAGATGCAAGGCCAGCGCTCGGTAGTCGTCCAGGTTATAGGTGACCAGTTGCGGCAACCCAGCGGCACGCAGCAGGCTGCCGGCAACGCGGGAAGCGAAGGTGTCGCCGGCACAGGTGACGACTGGCAGTCCCATCCACAAGGCATCGCTGGTGGTGGTGTGGGCGTTGTAGGGCAGGGTGTCCAGCATGAGGTCGGCGCAGCGATGGCGTGCCAGATGCTGTTCGATAGTCACGCGCGGGGCAAAGATCAACCGGTTGGGATCAATGCCGCGTGCCCGCGCCTCGCGTTGCAGATTGGTTTTCGCCCATGGGTTGCATTCCAGCAGCCAGAGCACACTAGTCGATATTGATGAAAGTAAATTCATCCATACATCAAATAGTTGCGGCGTAATCTTGAAAGTCTGGTTGAAGCAGCAGAACACGAAGTCATGCTCCGGCAAGCCGCACTGCGCGCGGCTGGGGATGGCCGCCATCGGACGCTGGCGGTCGTTGGGCTGGTAGGTATCCGGCAGCAGTACCAACTCTTCGCCGTAGTGCTGCGCCTGATCCGGCGGTGTGATAAAGCCGTCGGAGATTAGGGTATCCGCCAGCGACGCACCCATGGTGCTGGGGAATCCCAGCCAGTTAACCTGGATTGCCGCCGGCCGCAGCGCCAGGATGCCGCTGCGGCTGCTCTGGGTAAAGCCGGTCAGGTCCACCAAAATGTCTATGCCGTCGGCGTGGATGCGCGCGGCAGCCTCGTGCAGGGTTAGAGGGCGGATGTCGCAGAAGTGGTCGAACACCTGTTCCCAGCGTAGCCGCGCCGCCGTGTGGTCATCGGGGCCGTAAGAATAGCCATAGACCTCGAAACTGTCGCGGTCATGCAGTTCCATCAGCTCGGTCGCCAGCCAGGCCAGCGGGTGCTGGCGGAAGTCGGCGGAAAGATAGCCGATTTTCAGCTTGGCCTTGTCCTGGTGTGCGTGCCGGTAGGCCAAGCGCTTGCCGTCCTCGATCAACCGCGCAAAGCGGTTGGCCACCCAGTTTTTCGAGCATTGCCGTTGCTCGGCCGCGGTGGCGCCGGGCAAGGCCAGGAAGGCGAACGGGGAAATGGGTGCCCCCGGCTCCTCGCGCACGATGCGGCGAATCTCCGCGATTTCCTCATCCAACCCGGCCCAGTCGCACACCTGCTGGCACTGGTGCAGCAAGTGGATGCGGGCGTAATGCAGCCTGGGATTAAGGCGCAAGGCCTCGCGGTAGCAGGCGATGGCTTCATCCAGCTTGCCCATTTCGCGCAGCACGTTGCCCAGGTTGTTGTAGCTCTCGGCGTCGCGCGGATCGAGCTTGAGCGCGGCGCGGTAACAGGCGGCGGCCTGTTCCGGCTGGCCCAGTTCGCGCAGGGCGTTGCCCAGGTTGTAATGCGCGGCCAGCTGCTTGGGGTCGCTGCGCAATGAGGCGCGGAACTGCTCAGCGGCCTCGGCATGCTTGCCCAGCGCGGCAAGGGCGTTACCCAGTTGCAGCAGTATTTGCGGGTGGCCGGAAGCCTGGTGTAGCGCAGCGCGATAACTGGCCACGGCCTCTTCTGGCCGGCCGATTTCCAGCAACAGACCGCCCAAATCATAGTGCAGGGCAGGATCATCCGGGTTGCGCCGAATGGCATGTTGTAATTGTTCAATGCGCTGGGATTGCATAGCGGCCGATTCTAACCGATGGCAGCGCCAACCAGGCGTTTGAGGCCGTGCTGCCGCAACAGGAAGCGGTTGGGATCGAGCGAGCGCGCCAGTTTGGCATCCATGGGCAAAGGTTCGTTTTCCAGCATGGCGGCGATCAGTTCGGCGCACAGCGGCGCGGTGAGCATGCCCTTTGAGCCGTGCGCGGTGTTGACGTAGAGCCCGTCCAGCCAGGGCAGGTGTTCCGCGCTGCGCTGGCTGCCAGTGCTGTAGTCGCGCGTTAGGCCTTCGGCATCCAGCATTTGCCCGGCCATGGGCAGGTAGTCCGGGGCCACGCTCCTAAGCGATGCCCGGCCGGCCAGGCGCGAGGCATCTAGTGCGTCAGCGCCCAGCGTCTGGTACAGGGCAGGGGAAAGCTGTTTCAGCGTGGCCAGGTTTTGCGTATGGTCGGCTGCACGCAGTTCCAGTGATTTTTCTTCCGGGGCAAAGGTGGCGCCGGCGCAGTGGCTGCCGTCGCGCGCCGGGCTGATATAGCCTTCGGTGCAAATCACCGCTTTCAGCCTGCTGCTGGCATCCGTGGCGGCCAACTGGGTAATCTGGCCGCGAACCGGCTCTAGCGGCAGATGCGCGGTCTGGGCGAAGCCGGCGCTGTCGTTGGCGGCACAGACGATGACCACTGGCGCTTCGGCCAGGCAGGCGGTTTCGCCCCACACTTGCCAGCCGTGTTCGCCTCGCAGCAGGCGCAATGCCTGGGTAGCAGCCTGGATGGTGATGCCCGGTTGCGCCGCCAGCGCACGGCACAGCGCGGGCGGATGCACCCAGCCGCCGCTGGCAAACCACAGGCCGCCGTGCGGCATGGCGAGGCCGGCCAGTTCGCCGGCTTCTGCCGCATCGACAGCGCGCACCAGATCTTGCGGCAACTCGCGCGCCAGCACCTCGGCGCAGCGCTTGGCCTCGCGCGCGTTGAAGGCTTGCTGTAATAACCCGCAATCGTCCCAGTCCTTGCCTTTTCTCAACAATTGCTGCAACAGGCGCAGGGTGGTGAGAAAGCCGAGCTGAGCCACTCGGCTCAACGGGATGTCGTGTCCCGATAAGCGTGGGTAGAGTACGCCCTGCGCGTTACCGGAGGCTTCCTGTGCCAGTGTGTCGTGGCGCTCGATCAGCGTCACCTGCCAGCCACGCCGCGCCAGGCTCCAGGCGCTGGCAGTGCCGGCGATGCCGCCGCCGATGACGATGGCATGCTTTTCCTGGGCTGGATTCCAGCCTACGCCGGAATGACGAGAGGAGAGCTCCCCGCGTAGCATCTCGCGCTTACTGCCGAAGCCGGCCACCTTTTCTACCGTGAAGCCCACCGCTTCCAGCCCGCGCCGTACCGCGCCGGCGCTGGTGAAGGTGGCAAAAGTACAGCCGAGGGCGGCGAGCCGCGCGGTCTGTGCAAACATTTCCGGATGCCACATTTCCGGGTTTTTGGCCGGGGCGAAACCGTCGAGGAACCAGGCATCCACGCTGGCGCGCAATTCCGGCAGCGTTGCCCGCGCATCGCCGAGCAGCAGGGTAAGCGTGACACGCCCGTGGTCGAATTCCATTCGGTGCCAGCCCGGTGCCAGCCAGCGGTATTGATCCAGCAGTTGCGCGCTGAATGGCGCCAGCTCCGGCCACAGCGCCAAGGCCTTGGCCAGATCGTCATGGGACAGCTGGTATTTTTCGGTGCTGACGAAATGCAAACGCGCGTCCTGGGGAGCGCATTCGTTCCATAGCTGCCAGGCGCACAGAAAATTAAGGCCAGTGCCGAAACCGGTTTCGGCGATGGTGAACAGCTTGCCGGACAGGTTACGCCAACGCTCAGCCAAGCGGTTGTGCTGCAGAAACACATGGCGGGTTTCGGCGATGCCGGATTCGCGCGAAAAATAGACGTCGCCGTACATTGCCGAAAGCGGCTGGCCGTCGCGCCATTGCAGTTTTGTTTGTGTTGATGTCATGGATAGGGCATATTTTCGCATGAGATGACACATTCCAACGACGCCAGTCCTTCTTTGTGGGTAACCCACCACGCGCCGCTGATCCGCCCCGGCGGCAGCGTGCTTGATCTGGCCTGCGGCGGCGGCCGTAATGCGCGCTGGCTGGCGGCGCAGGGCTGGCAGGTGGAGGCGGTCGATCATGATGCGGCAGCGCTGGCCGGCCTGCATGGTTTGACTAATCTCGCCGCCCGCCAAGCCGACTTGGAAAACACTCCCTGGCCGTATCCCGGCCGCAGGTTCGACGGCATCGTGGTCTGCCGCTACCTGCACCGGCCCTTGCTGCCGCTGCTGGCGCAGAGCCTGGCTGAGGGCGGCGTGCTGATTTACGAGACTTTCATGCAGGGGCAGGAGCAATTCGGCCGCCCCAGCAACCCGGATTTCCTGCTGCGGCCGGATGAGTTGCTGCAAGTGTTCTCTGCAACCTTGCGGGTCATCGCGTTCGAGCAGGGCGGCATCAGTGAACCCAATCCAGCCATGCTGCAAAGGATTTGCGCACGGCGCTGATTTTCTTAGGTATACTAACTAGTACGTTTTATGGGATTTTATCATGCGTAAATACCTGTTCGCCGCCTTTGCTGCTTTGCTCGCTTCCTGCGCCCACCAGCCGGCTTCCAACAATGTTGCGGAATGGCCCAGCTACGGCAAGGATTACAGCAACCAGCGCTTTTCCCAGCTCACCCAGATCAACCGCGACAATGTGGGCCAACTGGCGCCGGCCTGGACTTACCAGAGCGGGGTCAAGGCTACCTTCCAGGCCACGCCCATCGTGGTGGATGGGGTGATGTATCTTTCGCTGCCGTATAACCATGTGGTGGCGCTGGATGCCAAAACTGGGCAGCAACTATGGAAATACCAGCACCAGCGCCGCAAGGACTGGAAGATGTGCTGCGGGCCGGGCAATCGTGGCGTGGCGGTGAGCGGCGGCAAGGTCTACATCGGCACCGTGGACGCGCGCTTGGTGGCGCTGGACGCCAAGACCGGCAAGGTGGTGTGGGATATAGACGCGGTGAGCGACAATGTCACCACCGAAGGCATCGAATCGTTACGAGCCGACGATCCTTTGAGCAAGGAGCGCGTTTCCGGCGGCACTGGCATCGGCATTGCCATGGCGCCGGTGGTGTACCAGGGCAAGGTCATCGTCGGTATCACCGGCGTCGGTTACGGCCTGCACATCGAGGAAAACCGTCCCGATGCGCCGCTAGGCGCGGTGATTGGCGTGGCTGGGCGCTACGGCCGGCCGGGCTTCCTGGCGGCGTTCGACGCGCAGACCGGCAAACGCGTGTGGCAGTTCGATACCATTCCGCCGCAAGACTGGGAGGGAAAGTTCAGTCCCACCACGCCGGACGGCGTGCCGCTCCATCGCGACGTCGAACAGGAGCGCGCCACCTTTGCCCAATATCAAGACGCCTGGCGCTTTGGCGGCGGCTCGGCCTGGACCACTCCGGCGATTGATCCCAAGTTGGGCCTGCTGTATTTCGGCACCGGCAATCCTTCGCCGCAGATGGACGACGTGTCGCGCCCCGGCGATAACCTCTACACTGTGTCGCTGGTGGCACTGGATGTGGCCACCGGCAAGCTGCGCTGGTCTTACCAGCAGGTTCCGCATGATGTGTGGGGCTACGACATCGCCAGCCCGCCGGTATTGTTCGATTACCGGCACGACGGCAAGACCATCCCGGCCGTGGGGCAAGCCAGCAAAACCGGCTGGTTCTACGTGCATGACCGCGCCACCGGCGCCCTGTTACTCAAATCGGAAGAATTCGTGCCGCAATCCAATATGTTCGCCCGTGCCACGGCTGAGGGCGTGCGCGTCCATCCCGGCGTGTTCGGCGGCGTCAACTGGTCGCCCGCCGCGGTGGACGAGGCGCGCCAGCAGGCTTTCGTCGCCGCCATGCACATGCCGGTGCGCTACACCCTGCACGAAACCCCGGCGGCGGACGGCAAGCCGGCCATCCGCTACACCGCATCGGAACCGACGGACGAGCCGAAATGGGGACTGTTGTCCTCGATCGACCTGCAAAGCGGCAAGATTCGCTGGCAACAGAAGACGCCGGAGCCTTTGGTCGGCGGCGTGCTGGCGACCAAAGGCGGGCTGCTGTTCACTGGGGAGGGCAATGGCAATTTCGATGCCTACGACACCGACAACGGCAAACTGCTATGGCAGTACAAGGCGGAAGCCGGGGTCAATGCGCCGCCCATCACCTACCAGATTGATGGCGTGCAGTACGTGGCGGTAGCGGCGGGCGGCAACCAGATTTGGGGCTACAAGCAGGGTGATACGCTGCTGGTATTCAGGCTGAAATAGGCTAGGCTACAGCCGCCTCACGGATAGTTTCCGCCGCCCACTGATTCAGGCTTTTGCCTTCGGCCAACGCTGCAACCGTCGCTGCTTCGTGCGTCTCGGGGTCAAGGCGCAGCACGAACTTGCCGGAGTAGGCCTTGCGCGGTTCCACGCCATCCTCGGCGCATGCGTCGAGGAATACCTTGAGGGAAACCGCGCCCTCATGCTTCAAGCCTTCAATGTCCTTGGCATAGAAATCGGCACCACCATTCAGCCCGACAAACTCACCCCTGAACATTTCCAGATCGGGATCGTAAGCAACTACGGCTTGGTAGCCATCTATCGTCATCACGTTTTTCATGGTTTTACTCCATGTTCATCCAACCATCTGCGCACGCTTTCAACCGCGCCCTTGTCTGTGTTGGGCGAGGGATGCGGGCGGTGGAATACCCGCCGCTCCCCGAATAGCCTGACCAGCACGCGAGAACCTTCACGCTCGCTGATTTCAGCGCCCAACTCCAGCAACAACGCCTCGATGCCCCGCCGCTGGATATTTGCACTGATAGGCCGGTGGAGTACCAGTTCAAGCGTTTTCTGGTGTTTGCGCTTCATGATGGGATGATACTAAAAAGTAATACCATATTCAATATGCTTACCGGATCAGGAAAGTCTTTGAAAAGCCCGCTTGCGCGGGCTACCTCATTCACTCCGAAACGGTCATCTTGCCATTGGTGGTATCCCAGTTACGCAAGTCTTTGCGGTAGTCCCAGTTATACACCGGGCACACCGTACCGCCAGCGCGTGGCATTCCAGACCAATAGCATTTGCCATTACCGGGCTTCGAGACGACTTCCAACTGACCTTGCCCCTAAATTACGTATCTCTTAACGAATGCATTATGCGGCAACTTTCAATTGTGCCGCAAACCAGTTTTTCTCGAACTGCATTGGGCTGATGTACCCAGTGTCGAATGAAGCCTGCTGT
>Ga0265327_10001174_pt1 | contig 35554 bp, 26 predicted proteins | sample 41621metaG_FD_202089 | JGI IMG/M metagenome (GOLD analysis project Ga0265327, IMG submission 202089) | Rhizosphere microbial communities from Carex aquatilis grown in University of Washington, Seatle, WA, United States - 4-16-21 metaG | ecosystem: Host-associated > Plants > Roots > Rhizosphere...
ACGCCGACCGCGACGGCGACGTGGATCTTTATCTCGGCGCGTATTTCCCCGACCGCGACATGTTTGACTTGAAGGACGACCAGGTCATGCACGACAGTTGGGAGAAGTCCCGCAACGGCGGCAGCAATGTCTATCTGCGCAACAACGGCGACGGCACGTTCACCGACGCCACTGCGCAGGCCGGCTTGGCGGACACCGGCTGGACGATGGCGGTGGGCCATGCCGACATCAACAACGACGGCTGGCAGGATGTGTATGTCGCCAACGATTATGGCAGCGACACGCTGTTTTTGAACAACAAGGACGGCACGTTCAAAAACATCACCCGCGAGGCCATCGGCATCGACACCAAAAAAGGCATGAACGCCGAGTTTGGCGACATCGACGGCGACGGCTTCATGGACATCTACGTCACCAATGTGACCGAAGGCTTCCTGCACGAATGCAATATGCTCTGGCGCAACAACGGGCAAGGCGGCTTCACCGACATCAGCCAGGAAATGGGCGTGTGCGACACCGGCTGGGCCTGGGGCGCGAAGTTCTTCGACCTGGAAAACGACGGTGACCTCGACCTGTTAGTCGCCAACGGTTTCTTGAACGGCGACAAGGGCGACTACCTCGACGTGCTGCTGCCAGCGCTGTGGAACAACGAGGGCGAAGATCCTTCCAAAGCCTCCAAATGGCCCCCGCTGATGGGGCGCGGCATCGCCGCGCGCGAGAAAAAAGTGCTATTCATCAACGAAAGCGGCACCGGCTTCAAACGCGTCCAGGAAGGGCCGCTGTCCGTCCCGGCGGAATCGCGCGGCGTGTTCACCGGCGATTTCGACAATGACGGGCGCACCGATTTGTTTGTGACCAACAACGCCGCCGTGCCGAATCTTTATCACAACCAAACCGTCAGCGACAACGCCTGGCTGGAGCTGGAGCTGGTTGGCCGGCCCCCTAACACCGACGCGGTGGGCGCGCGGGCGACGATCATGACGCCTGCGGGGCCGCTGGTGCGCGAGGTGAACATCGGCAACGGCTTTGCCGGCGGGTCGAGCACGCGGCTGCACTTCGGGCTGGGCAAGCTGCGCAAAGTCGACGAGGTGAAGATCCAATGGCCCAACGGGGACGCCACCACCCTCCCCGCCCCGGCGCTGAACAAAATCCTCCGCGTCGAACAGGGCGGCGGCGCGGCGCAAAAGCCTGCTGTCGCGGGCAACGCCGCGTTCCGGGATGTCACCCAAACGGCCGGGTTTGATTTCCAGCACCACGGCCCGGTGGTCGATGAAAAGCTGCGCAATCTCGGCCCCTGGTTCACCGCGCTGGGCGCGGGCGGGTCGGTCGGCGACGTCAACAACGACGGCTTGCTCGACGTTTACCTCACCAACAGCTTGAAGGATGTGCCGAACGCGCTGTTCATCAACAAGGGCGGCATGAAATTCGAAGAGGCGGCGGCGCGCTACGGGGTCGCCAACCTCAACCAGCCGCCCAACTTCTCGATGATGAGCCTGTTCGCCGATTTGGACCAGGACGGCTACGACGACCTGGTTGTCGTGCGCTTCGGCAAGAGCGTGATTATGCGCAACGTCAAGGGCGAGCGTTTCGAGCCGATGGAAGAGGCGCTGGCCGACGCGCCCTATCCCCGCAATCCCGTAGCCGTGGTAGCCTTCGATTACGACAAGGACGGCGACCTCGACTTGTACTTCGGTTCGTACTTCCCCGACGTGGATCTGACGAACGTGGGCAAAAGGACCAACCTGCTGCATGACTCCTGGGAGGCGGCCCGCAACGGCGGCACCAATTTCCTGTTGGAGAACCAAGGGCACTTCCATTTCGTCGACCGCACCAAAGCCTCGGGGCTGGGCGACACCGGCTGGACGCTGGCCATCGGCACCGGCGATCTCGACAAGGACGGCTGGACCGACCTCTACGTCGCCAACGACTTCGGCGCGGACAAGGTCTACCACAACAACGGCAACCGCACGTTCACCGACGCCTCCGTCACCGCCATCGGCGTGGACACCAAAAAAGGCATGAACGCCGAACTGGGCGATTTCGACAACGACGGCTTCCTCGACATTTACGTCACCAACATCACCGAGCCCTATCTGCACGAGTGCAATATGCTCTGGCGCAACAATGGCGACGGCAGCTTCTCGGATCTGTCGACGGCGCTGGGCACTTGCGACAGCCGCTGGGGCTGGGGGGCCAAGTTCATCGACTACGACAACGACGGCTTCCAGGACATCTATGTGCAAAACGGCTTCATTTCGGGCGGCAAAAAGGACTATATCGACATCTTGATGCCGATCATGCTCGACAGCGAGGTCAATTTGTCCGACACGATGAACTGGCCGGCGCTGGGCGAGATGAGCTTCTCCGGCTACGAGAAGAAAGTCCTGTTCCACAACATCGGCGGCTCGTCTTTCGAAGAGGTGGCGCAGGCCAACGGCGTCGCCAACGACCGGGACGGGCGCGGCCTGATCGTGGCCGACCTCGACAACGACGGCGACCTGGACATGGTCGCGTTGAACGCGAACCAGAAAGCGATCATGTACGAGAATGTCTATCCGCGTCCGGGCGCCCAGATCGCCATCGAGTTTGAAGGCAAGAAGAGCAACCGGGGCGGGTTTGGCACCCGGGTCACGGCTTACACGCCGGCCGGGCTGTTCTACCGCGAGACCAACGCCGGCAACGGCTTCCAGTCGCAGAGCACGCCGTTGGCGCATATCGGGCTGGGCAACGCCAAGAAAGTGGACGATTTGGAAGTGCTGTGGCTTTCGGGGACGCGCCAAACCTTCCATGATGTCGCCGTGAATCGGCGCTACTTTCTGCGTGAAGGCGAACCCCTGGCCGCCTGGACGCCGCGCAATGCGAGGTCGGCGGCAGGGGCGTCGGCTTCATCGGCACCCGGCCAGCCGGCTAAAGCAGCCGTTGGCAAGAGCAAGGCGCGCAAGCAATGAAAACAGTCATTTCGGCATTGTCAATCGGGATCGCCGTGGGCCTGGCGCTCGCAGGGGGACGGCCGGCCATGGCGGCGGACGGCGGCAACGCCACCAAACCCGCCGCGTCGGTTTTCCAAGAAAACCCGAAGCAGGACGACCCGGCCCAGGAACTGCAACGCCTGCGCAATGAAGGCGTTGCCAAGTACGAGGCCGGCATCGCGCTCGACGATGCGTTGAAGGCGTTCGAGCGCGCCTCCGAACTCGGCAAGCAAGCCGCCGACGCCTTCAACGCCGCCCTCGTCCACTATAAGAAAAACGACATGGCCGGCACCAAGAAATGGCTGGCCGTGGCGCTGCAGCGCGACCCCGATTTTCCGAACGCCCATTATTTGGCCGGGGTGCTGGCCCGTTCGGAGGGCGACACCGCCGGGGCGAAGAAAAGTTGGGAGCGCGCCCGCGAACTCGCCCCGGATGACGGCTATGTGCATTATCAACTGGCGCTGATTGCCCAGTCCGAGCACAACGACCCGGTTTTCCTGCAATCCCTGGTCAATGCCTTGGGGCTGGAGCCGGACAATGCCGCCGCGCTGTACCAGATGTACCGGTATTACCAGACCAGCGGCAACAAGGAACTGGCCGAGCAGACCTTGGCGAAATTCAACGCCCTGAAGAAACAAGAAAAATTCTCCCGCCGCGAAAAACAAAAAGATCCGGGCAATCTGGCCCAGCCGGTTTTGTCGGCGGCGGCCGGCGCGAAGGGTTTCGAGGTCATCGCGGTCGCGCCGGCTTTCACGGTGACGGAAGCCAAACCCGGCTGCAAGGCGGTGGCGGCGGACGGCTATGTCACGCTGGCGGGCGGGGCGGTCGCGGAGGCGGTCGCCATCGCCTGTGGCGACGGCCAGTTGTTGCGCTCCGACCCGGCCAAGGCCGGCACGTTTGTGGCGGCCGGCAAGCTGCCCGCCGACACCCGCGACATCCGGCTGGAGTGGTTCGACGAAAAAGGCCCCAGGGTGCTGGCGCTGACCAAGGCGGGGCTGTCGCTGGCCAAGGGGCTGGTCGGCGATCCTGAGGCGTCGAAGGGCTCGGACTACAGTCCGCTTTTGGCGGGTGCCGCGGCGCCTGTGGCGCTGGCCGACATGGACGCCGACGGCGACATCGACATCGCGGTCGGCGGGGGCAAGACGCCCCTGACGAATGCCGGCAAGCTCCAATTCATCCAGGAGGACGCGCTGCACAAGACCGGGCCGCTGCCGGGCCAACTGGCCGGGGCCAAGGCGGTGGCCGTCGCCGATGTGCAGCGGGACGAACTCAGCGATTTGCTGATTTTGCGCAATGACGCCCTGGTCGTCGCGGCAGGCAGCCCGGCCGGCTATCGGGAGGCGCTGCGCCTGCCGAGCAGCGCCGGGGCAAGCGGCATAGTCGCCGCCGATTTCAGCAACGACGGGCGGATGGACTTTGTGCTGTCCATGCCGGAGGCGATCCGTTTTGTCTGGAACCTCGACCTGCGCGCCGCCGCCGCCGCGGCGGCGACGCAAGAAGTGAAGCTAGTCGGCGGCAGCCCGCGTCAACTGCGGGCCACCGATTACAACAATGACGGACTGCTGGATCTGCTCGTGGTCGCCGCCGACGGCCAGGCGTCGGTCTTGCGCAACCAGGGCAACCGCGGCTTCAGCGGGCAAGCCTTGGGGCGCTGGCCCAAGCCGGCGGCCGGCGCGCGCCTGATCGCGGGGGATTTCGACCAGGACGGCCGGGAAGATGTGGCTTATGTCACGGCGGAGGGCGCGTTCGCCGTCGCCCGCAACGCCACCGAAGGCGCGGGCAAATCCATCGCGCTGTTCGCCAACGGCGTCCGGGCCGCCCCTAGCGGCCTGATGACCCAGATCGAAGCCCGCCGCGGCGGCCAGTATGCCTACGCCCAGTCGCCGGGCGGCGTGCAGCGGATCGGCATCGGCCAGTCCGATTATGTGGAAATCCTAAGGCTCGAGTGGACGAATGGTTTCATCGAAAACAAGCTCAAAATCGACGCGGCGGCCACGCCCTATGTGTTCAAGGAGTCCGAGCGGATTTCCGGCTCCTGCCCCAGCCTGTTCGTGTGGAACGGCGAAAAGTTCGATTATCTGACCGACACGTTCATCAGCGGCCCGATGGGCGTGCCCTTGGACCGCGGCGTCTATTTCCCGGTGCGCGACCGCGAATTGCTGGTGATACCGGGCGGGCGGGTCAAGCTGCGCGACGGGCGGCTGGATCTCCGCTTCACCGAGGAGCTGCACGAGTCCGTGTTCATCGACCGGGCCAAGCTGATCGTCGTCGACCATCCGGAGGGCACGGAAGTATATCCGCATTCCCGCCTGGCCCCTGCCCCGCCCCCCGCCGAGCCGTTCTATACCGCGGGCGATTTGGTCGCCCCGGCGCGGGCGACCGGCTCGGACGGCTCCGACTTGACGGCGATCCTGTCCAAAGTGGACAAGGCGCATGCGGACTTCTTCGCCCGCTCGACCAACCCGGGCTTCGCCGAGCCGCATTGGATAGACCTGGATCTTCCGGATAATGTGGAACCGGCGTCGGTGGACGCGCTGCTGGCCACGGGCTGGTTCTTCTACTTCGAGTCCACGTCGATGATCGCCCAGGCCCAGCATGACGGCCCCAAGCTGCCCTGGCCCTGGCTGCAACAATTTGTCGACGGGGCTTGGCAGGATGTCGGCCCGGTGGGCATCCCGACCGGCAAGGGCAAGACCGCGGTCATGCCGCTGAACGGGCAATTAAAATCCCGCCAGTTGCGCATCCGTTCTGGCATCAGCCTGTATTGGGATCGTGTTGCGTTCAGCCTGGCCGGCGGCGTGAAAGCGGCGCGGACCTCCGAGGCCAAACTGGCCGAGGCGACGATGCGCTTCCACGGCTTCTCGGCATTGACGGCGCGCAATCCCGAGCTATTCGATTACCACGTCGTCAGCTACTCGGCGCTGTGGAGCCCGATGCGCGGGCGCTTCACCGCCTACGGCCCGGTCGAGTCCTTGGTCGGAACCGCCGACGGCCAGTATGCGCTGTTCGGCTCGGGCGACGAGATCGCCCTATCCTTCCAGGTAGACCAGCCGCCGCCGCCGCCGGGACAGACACGCAGCTACCTCCTCGAACTGGTCGGCTACGTCAAGGATGGCGACCGCTACACGGCCCACGCCGGCCAGGTGGAACCGATGCCCTATCTCGGCCTCGACCAGTACCCGCCGCCGCAAGACGGGCGGCTGCAAGAGGCGCAGACCCAATCGCCCAACCGGACGCGAGAACCGCTGGATTTCACTTTGCTTCAATCGCCTCCCGGCTTTTAGGCCGGGAGCCACGGCATTGCCACACACCGATGATCTATAAAAACTGTTTGAAAAGACCTATGAGAAACAGCTTGCGCAATCTAGCCCTGGCCGGCGTGTTGGCGGCCTTCGCCGTCCTGTCCGCTTGTTCGCGCCACGACCAGGCTTATGGCACGACGGCGTCCGAACGGACCCTGGCGGCGGTCGCCGCGCTCTCGAACGAGCGCGGCCCGGTGTTGGCGAAAGCCCAGGCCTTGGCGGACGCCAACCAGGGCGGCGAGGCTTTGGACGCGCTGGAGGCGTATTTAGCCCCGCATCCTGACGACATCATCGCCGGCAATCTATACCGCAGGCTGGCGGTCAAGGCGAACCTGTATGACCGGCCCATCCGCTTCTTTGTGGCGAAGGTCAAAGAACTCACCCCCTGCCCCAAGGAGCCGCCGGTTTGCCCGGACAACGACAAAGATTGCGCCAAGAAGGAACTGGAGCATTGCTCGCCGACCGCGCAGCCGCCGGGGCCGCCGTCAGGCATCCGCTATAATTTGGCGTTCGCGTACATCGACAAGATTCCGGTGGTCGGCCCGATGGGCGCGGGCTTTCTGTCCAAGCGCTCCATCGAGCAGTTCAGGAAAGCCTTGGAGGAGGACAAGGACGATTGGATCGCCAACTATGGCGTGGGCATGAACTATCTGCACTGGCCGGACTATTTTGAGAAGAACGACTCTTCGATAGCCTATTTTGAGAACGCCATCAAATTGCAAGAAGCCAGGCCCCCGAGGCCCTCCGACATCCTCGCCTATGTGCGCCTGGGCGACGCGCAGGCCAAGGCCGGCAATGTCGAGGCCGCGCAAGCCGCGTGGAAGCGCGGCGAAGTCCGGCTGGGCGGCAGCCATGGCGATTTGACCGAACGCTTGCAGATTGACGGGGCGCACTTGAAGCAGGCGGTTCTTGACGCCTACAATCCGAACAACTCAATCGGCGCGATCAACACCGACATCTCGATCCTGTGGGCCGAGAAAATGCCCGAGCGGGTGTTCTCGCTGCGCAACCCCGACGGGCCGGTGGTGATCGGCGGCGTCGGTGGCCAGTCGCTGCCGGAGCGCAAGACCCGCTCCGAGGTGCGGATGTTCAACTGGTTCCGCGACAACCTGCCCTTGCTGCTGAAGCGGGAGAACGCTGACAAGATCGACATGTCCGGCATTGGCGCGACCGGCGGCGAAGGGGCCGGCGTCATCGCCTACAACATGATTAAAGGCTTCATGACCCAGTTCCGCGGCGACAAGCCCGAGACGGTGGTCGACGCGCTGGCCAAGTCGCCGAGTTACGACCGCCCGTTCTTCCACGAAGGCGTCGGGATGGGCCTCGCGGCGGCCTTGGACACCAGTGCCGACGGCTCGCTGGCCGCGTTTCCGGCGCAGATCGCCGCCTTCGATCCGAAGTTCGACCGGCTGCACTACGCCGGCCTTGGCATGTGGTACGGCCTGGCGCCGACGATCAATCTGGTGCGCGTGCGCGACAAGCTCGGCGAGCTGGATTTGCGCGGCCAGTTCTACGCCTACGAAGGCATGGGCTTCGCCGTGACCTTGTTCAAAGACTCCGTCGAGGCCGGGGCCGGCGACCTCGTCCAGCGCCTGCCGTTCGCATCCGGCTCGACCTTCGCGCACGGCTCGGGCCGGGCCTTGTGGATCAAGCACGGCGACGACGCCGCCGCGGTCGGCAAGGCCGTCGCGGCGTTCCCGGAACAGTTCCGGCCCGATGTGCGCGCCGGCTTCGGGATGGGCGTCGCCTTTACCCGCATCAACAAGCCCGACGCCATCTTGGCCCAGATCGGGCCGTTCCGGAAGGAATCGCCGGCGGCCTGCCAGGACTATTTGACCGGCGCGGCGATGGGGCTGACCATCCGCTACCAGACCGACCCCGGCTATGTGCGCGACGCGATGAAAAGCGGGTCGCCGCAAACCCGGCAGCTCGCGCAGGCCTTGCTGCAAACGGGCCAAACAACGCTGGCCGAAGTCCAGCAGGCCGGCACGGAGATGCACAAGAATTGGCGCACGGCGATCCACACCCAAGTGTCCACCGGCCAGCAGGCCGCAACCTTCAAGAAAACCTGTGAGGAAACGACGCAATGAACCGTACCGCGCACTTCTGCCTTGCGCTGTTTGCCTGCTTCTCCGCCCCTGCGCTGGCGGCCGCCGGCCAGCACACGTTCAGCCTGCACGGCGGACATTTTTTCGGCCCCGGGCCTATCGTCCCGGACACGCCTCTGCCTGACGGTTCGATCCGGGGCATCGCGTTCGATTTGGCCAAGCTGGAAGGCGTCGCCGCGTTCTCGGAAGGCGGGAAAGTGCTGTCCGACGGCAAGACGACGTCGAACGCCAATATCGACGCGGGCGCGTTGGAAATCGGCGGCAAGCAGAGCGAGCTTAAAGGTGAGAACAAGGGCCGGACTGAAGGCAAGACGTTCTGGCTTTATGCCGTGGCCGGAGGCCCCAACGAAGGACGGGAGCGCTACCGTTTCGACGCCGATTACAACATGGTCTGGACGGTGGACATCGGCCTAGACCCGGGTTTCGCCGAGGGCATCGTGCGGGTGAACGGCTTCGAGTTGACCACCGGCCCGCGCAAAGTGCCGCTGTCGCTGCAATCGGCGGCCGGCAAGCCCGGCGGCTATGACAAGGCCGGCAGCTTCAAAAGCGGCTCGATGCTGGTCGGCCGGGTCGGGGACTTTGACGCCGACGGCTTCCTGGACGGAACCATCGTGGCGACGGCCAATGTGCCGATGCAGGCCGACCTGTTGCCTGGCGCGCCGGTGGCGAACAAGCGCGGCTTCCACACCGACATTCCCATCGACCCGCTGTTCGCCATGGAGTTGACGCTGCATGGCATCGGCAACCTGCGCCCGCTGGTGAAGGAGACGCTGACCGGTGGCCACCTCGATCAGCTGACCGAATGGCTGAAGGATGTCCAGGAGCGGCTGGCGGCGGCGCGCGCCAACTACGAGGCCGCCTTCATCGCGACGCCCCCGGCGAAGCGGGCGGATCTGCAAGAACTCAAATGGCGGCTCGAATCCATCCGCGAAATGATCTACATTCCGCTGGCCTTCATGACCACCTACAACTTTCCGGCCGGGAATGCGCCCAACTCGGTCATCGACGCGACGACGCGGGCTTTTGACAAAGCGCAGTTGCTGGCGGCCTGGCTGGAAAAGCGGCGCGGCGGGCGGCCCCACGCGGCAGCGCCGGAACCCGTGCAGAAGAAAGGAGCCAAGAAATGAAAACTGTGCTGTTCGTCGCGGGCCTGCTGGCCCTGTCCCCCACCCTGGCCGAGGAAGGCGGCTATGTCATCGACACCGTGGGCGGGACGGTCTACGGCCCCGGCCCGATGCCGGCCACGCCCTTGGCCGGCGGCAAGTTCACCTATGTCAAGGTGAACGCCCGCCTGGAGGGCAATCTGACCTTTTTCAACAACGGCGTGGCCGAACCGAACATTCCGGGCGAAAAGGAGATTTTCGGCGGCTTCAAGGGCGGGAAACTCAGCAACGGCGTGCCGTTCAACGAGCATTTGCACGGCGGCATCGTCACCATCGGCCAGGGCGCGTTGCGGATGCTGGCGGTGGTCGCCTCCGACGGCGACAACAAGGGCGGCGAGACCTACCGGGTCGACGAGCGCCTGAACTGGCGGCTGAAAACCGACATGGCCCTGGACCCCGGCTTTCCCGAGGGCCTGGTCATCAGCCGCAACATCAACATCACCAGCGGCGTGCTGTGGGTGCCGCCGTCTTTGCAAACTGAAACCAACACGCCAGGCGGTTTCGACAACGCCGATTACCTGCCCAGCGGCGGGCCTGTCGTTGGAAGCCTGGGCGACGCGGACGAGGACGGATTCCTGGACGGGCGCATCGTCGGCTCCGGGCGCACGCCGTTGAAATTCTTGTTCGTGCCCGGCGCGCCGCTGATCATGAGCCGCACGATCAAGACCGACATCCCGGTCAAGCCCCGCGTCAGCGGCATTTTGGAATTGGCCGGCGTCGCCAACCTGAACCTCGTGTTGAACCCGCCCGAGGGCTACGGCAAGCCCGGCCCGGCGATGGACGCCTATTACACCCGGATGTTGCCGGAGTGGGCCGACGATTACACCGGCCGCGCCCAGCGGGCGGCGGCGCGTTTGAAAAAGATTTCCGCACCGGAAGCGGCCTTGGCACAGACCGTGGCCGACGGACTTAAGACCGCGTTGGCGGCGAAGTCGGATCGCTCCAAATACACCCAGCAAACAAAAGAGGTGTTGGCCAAGTTAGAGGCGGAGTTGCCCAAACTACAGGCGGTTTTCCACGCAGAAACCGCCAGATGACACCTTAAAAACACCTCCGGAGTTTGTGCTATGTGGCCGAAAATCAAGCTATTCCTAGCTTCATCGCTAAAAGGCGGACAGCAGCGCTGGCATTGGGTCGTCGGGCCCTTGTTCGCGCTGCTGTTCGCCAACACGCTGTTCCTGCTGGCTAGACGTTACGGCTTTGGCTGTGATTTGAAAGCCTACGACTTGTGCAGCGTGTCAGTGTATTACCAAGCCAATGTGCTGTTGCACAGCTTGCTCGGCATCCTGCTGTTGCTGGGCCTGATTGGCTTCGTGGTTTTGCACATACCGAAGAATTTCAAACTCGCGCTGCTTGAGAAAAAATACCTTTTCACCGGCTTTGCGGTGCTGTTGACGATTGCCGTGTTGTTCGGTTCGGGCATTTACTTCCTGTTCAACTCCAAAAGCGCGTCGGTGAACTGGCTGTACAACACCCACCTGATCACGGCCACGCTGATCGTGCTGCTGTATTTCGGCCACCGCGTCATCGCAAGACCTAAGCAGGCGGGCACGATGGTCAGCGGCGGCGTGGCCGCCTCGTTCGTGGTCGCCGCCTTGCTGATCGCCATCGAGATGAAAGTCGCCCCGCCCCCGGTGGTGCCGACCCCGACGGCCAAGCTGACACAGCCGGCCGGCGAGTATGTGCAGCCGACCAAGGTGTTGCCCGACAACCCGTTCTTCCCCTCGCCGGTCAGCCTGGCCAGCGGCGCGGACAAGACCGAGAGCATGAATTTGCTGGCCATCCCGCCTTCGGATGTGAACAAGATCCGCCAAGAAGTCGAGCAGCAGGGCTTTGCCAGTTCGGTGTTGATCGGCGCGGAAAAATGCGAGCGCTGCCATGCCGACACCGTCGAGCAATGGGCCTCCTCCGCGCACCGCTTTTCCTCGTTCAACAATCCGTTCTATGTGGCGACGGTGGAGTATCTGCGCAACACGGAGGTGGAGCCGAACGAGTTCGTAGACCAGCATCTGAAAAAATTCGGCCTGCCGAAAGAAGCCACCGGCAAGGTGAAATCGCGCTGGTGCGCCGGCTGCCACGACCCGCTGATCAACCTGTCGGGGCGGATGGTGAAAGACATCGACAAGGGCGGGGTCGAAGCCCAAGGCGGCCTGATCTGCCTAAGCTGCCACGCGATCAAGGAGATTCCCGGCCACACCGGCAATGGCAACTATGTGTGGAATGACGAGTTCAAAGACAGCTACATCTTCTCCGGCGTGGCCTCAGGGCCGGGCGCGACGCTGCACGACACTTATCTTAAGGCCAACCCGGAACGGCACAAGGCGGACATGCTGAAGCCGTTCTACCGCAAATCCGAATACTGCGCGACCTGCCACAAAGTCGCGCTGGAAAAGCCGGTCAACGATTACCGCTGGCTGCGCGGCCAGAACGAGTACGACAACTGGCACAACAGCGGCGTGGCGCACAACGCGGCGCGGACGTTCTATCTGCCGCCGAAGACCCGTCAGTGCCAGGATTGCCATATGCCTTTGGTCGACGCCCCGAAGGGCGACCGCTCGGCGAAAGACGGCAAAGTCCGCTCGCACCGTTTCCTGGCCGCCAACACCGCGCTGCCGTTTCTGCGCGGCGACCAGAAGATGGTCAAGCAGACCGAGGAATCCTTGCGCAACAAGGCTTTGCGGTTGTCGGTGGGCGGCGTGACCGGGGCCGACGGCAAGATTGTCGCGTTGACCGACGGCGGGAGCCACGAGATCACCGAGACGGACGGCAAGATCGAGCTGCACACCATCGTCCGCAACACCGGCGTCGGCCACACCTTCCCCGGCGGCACCAACGACTCCAACGAAGCCTGGATCGAAGTCACGGCGGTGGGCGGCGGCGGCAGCTACAAAGCCGGCGGCCTGGACGAAACCGGCCACGTCATCGAAAACACCCGCATCTTCAATGCCGTGCAGGTGGACAAAAACGGCAACCGCATCATCAAGCGCAACGCCCATGAGATGGTCGCGCCGATCTATGTCGCGGTGATTCCGCCCAGCACCTCGGATTTGTCGCGTTATTCGATTCCGCTTTCGCAACTCGGCGATCTGTCGCAGGGCGCGGAGGTCAAAGTCCGCCTGCTGTGGCGCAAGTTCAACCGCACCTACAGCGAGTTCTCCTTCAAGGCCAACCGCAAAGGCTTTGCCAAGTTCAACGCCCCGCCTGAGTTGCCCATCACCGAGATTGCCGCCACTAGCCTGACCATCAAGCGCGAGGCCTGTCCCGAGCCGTGTCGAGAGGGGGGCAAGCTCATCGCCCAGGCCAAGCCGCCGGAAGGGGCCAAGCCGGGCGAGTTGCTGCACGACTACGCGGTCGGCTTCCTGCGCCAAGGCGACACTAAGCTGGCCGCGCAAGTGGCCGCGCTGGCGGTCGCGGCCGATCCCAAGTCGGCCAACTACCTGCGCACCAAAGTCCGGGTCGAAATCGAGGAAGGCCAGTTCCAGGCGGCGCGGCAAACCATGACCGAGGCAGAGAAGCTGGCCCCGGCCGATCCGCAGGACGCCTGGTTCTGGGCGCAGATATTGTTCCAGGAGGGCAATTACAAGGATGCCGACAGCGCCTGCGACCAGACCCTGGCCGCGTTCCCGGGCGACCGTTTCGCGCTGAAGCTGAAAGGCCGCATCGCCTACCTGGACGGACGCTTCCAAGACGCCGTGGCGACGATCAACAAAGTGCTGGAAATCGACCCCGAAGACAGCACGGCGCATTACTACGCGATGCTCGCCCACCGCGCGCTAGGCCATGCGGAAGAGGAGAAGACGTCGGAAGCCGCTTACAAGTACCACAAAGCCGACGAGTCGGCGCAACAGGCGACCTTGGCGTTCCGCCAGGCCGACGACGACACCAACTTCGCCTCGCAGAAAATCAAGGTGTTTACACTCAAATGAATACATACACACGATTGCATGCCGCCCCTTCGACCTGGCTCAGGGCAAGTATCGCGGCAACCTTGGTTTTGCACGGCTGTTCGCAAAAGGAAGAAGGCGGCGAGAAGAAAGCCGCCGTGGCCCCGGCTTATACGCAGCCTGTCGCCAAAGAGACGCCGAAGTCGATTGAAAAGCTGGACTTGCGCGTCGAGCCGGCCGCCGCGTCCGGCATCGACTTCATCCATCAAACCGGCGCGGCGGGCAAGAAGCTGATGCCCGAGAGCATGGGTTCAGGCTGCGCCCTGTTCGACTATGACGGCGACGGCCGGCTCGACGTGTTGCTCGCGGACGGGCGGCCCCTCGACAAGGCTCAGGACAGGCCTTGGACGGCAGAAGCAGGCCAGCCCCAGGCGGCGGGGAAACGCAAACCCGGCAAAGGCGCGGCGGCAAAGCCTGTGGCAGGCCAAAACGCCCATCCCATCGCAAGGCTTTACCGCAATGAGGGCGGGACGTTCAAGGAAGTCACCGCCGCGGCCGGTTTGGGCGTGATCGCCGGCTACGGCATGGGGCTGGCCGTCGCCGACTACGACGGCGACGGCGATTCCGACGTGGTGGTGACGACGGTCGAAGGCAACCGCTTGTTGCGCAACGACGCCGGCGTCTATGTCGATGTGACCAAGGCCGCCGGGCTGGCGCTCGCCGCGCCGGAATGGGCGACTTCCGCCGCCTGGCTGGACGCGGACGGAGACGGCAAGCTGGATTTGTTCGTCGCCTACTATGTGAAATGGAGCCCCGAGACCGACGTGTTCACGACGCTGGACGGGACGAACAAGTCTTACGCGACCCCTAAGGTATACCAGGGCTTGCACAACCGCCTGTACCACAACTTAGGCGGCGGCAAGTTCGCCGATGTCAGCGCGACGACGGGCTTTGCCCCAGGAGAGAACAAGGCGCTCGGCGTGGTCGTGCTGGATGCCAACGGCGACCATTTCCCGGACATCTTCGTCTCCAACGACACCGTCGCCAACAAGCTCTATGTCAACGACGGCAAAGGCCACTTCAGCGACACGGCGATGACCTTCGGGGTCGGCTACGACGAGCTGGGCGAGGCGCGGGCCGGCATGGGCGTGGATGCCGGCCAGTCCATGGACGGGGCGCAATCCATTGCCATCGGCAACTTCAGCGACGAACCCGTCACGCTGTACGAGCAGGCTGCCGGCGGCAAAGTGTTCCTGGACGGGGCGCAGAAGCGCGGCATCGCGGCCAAAACCCTGCCCAGGCTGACTTTCGGCACCCGCTTCGCCGATCTCAACCAAGACGGGCGCGATGATTTGATCCTGGCGAACGGCCACATCGAGCCGGAGATCCAAAAAGTCCAGAACGCAGTGTCCTATCGCCAGCCCGTCGACGTGTTCGTGGCCCAGGCGGGCGGGCGTTTTGCCAGCCTGGACGAGCTGACCGGCGCGCCGGTCAGCGAGCCGGTGGTCGGGCGTTGCCTGGCGATAGGCGATATCGACGGGGACGGCGACTTGGACGGCCTGGTGTCGGTCAACGGCGGCGCGCCGTTGATTCTGCGCAACGGCACTGGCGGCGAGCGGGCCGTCTTGGTCGATTTGCGCGACCCGAAGAGCGGCAACACCGAGGCGCTGGGGGCGGAAGTCACGCTCAACGGCACGGGCTGGACTCGGCATGAGGCCGTGCGGGCGCGAGGCTCCTATCTGGGGCACAGCCCATACACCCTGCATTTCGGCATTCCGCGCACAGCCGGGGACAAAGTCGAGGTGAAAGTGCGCTGGCCCGACGGCGCGGTCGAGGAAAAAGGCCCGGTGCCGGTGGGGGGCCACTACCGCATCGCCCGGGGCGGGGAGCCCGCCGCCCTCAAACCGGCAGAGGTGAGCCCGCATGCGCAAGCGGCACATTAAACCGTCGGCTTGCGCGACGCTGCTGGCTGCGGGCCTGTTCGCCTGCGGCCCGGCGGATGCGTTCAACGTGTTCAGCAATAAAAGCAGCTACATGGGGGCCGGCGCGTTCTATGGGCCGGGCAAGCTGCCGAAAGCGCCGCTGTTCGACGTGGCCATCCGCAACGTCGCCTTCACCTCGGCGGCGACTTTCGTCACGCCGTTCGCCAACAACGGCGGGGCGGAGCCCAACGCGCCGGGCGAGGTGGCGACCTCGGACAAGCCGGACGGCTATTTCAGCGACGGCAAGACCCCGCTCAACGAAAACATCGAGGTCGGCCCGTTCGAGTTGAACGGCACCAAGGTCTTGGTCGGCATCGGCGGCGGCGGCGCCCACCAGGGCGAGCAGCTTGCGGTGATGCTGGACCGCCACACGATGATCATGACCATGGACATCGTTTTTGACTTAGGGATTGGCGCGGCGGGGGTGGTGGCCGCGCCTTTCTACGGCACGACGCAGGAGGCGACGCTGCCGCCGTCGATCCAGACCCAAATGGGCATCGAAGGCGGCGTTGACCGGGCCGGGCCGCTGAAGTCGGGCGACAAGATCAAAGGGCGGCTCGGCGATTCCAACGGCGACGGCCGGCTGGACGGGGCCGTCGTCGTGACGGGCAACATGCCGCTGACCTCGGTGTTCATGCCCGGCGCGCCTTATGCGCTGATCCGCTATTTCGACACCGACATGCCTTATAACGGGGCGGTGTTCGGCAAGCTCCCCGGCTCCACGGCAGATCGGCAAAAGCTGGCGGAGCGGGCCACCTACGCCTTTCCGGCGGCGGAGGCCAGGCTGGTCAAAACCGCCGAGGCCGCCCCATGAGCGCGGCCGGAAAACGATGCAAGCGCGCTGGCCCGGCGGCGCGGACGGGGAAAAAGGAACGGTGCCGGCGGGGGCCACTACCGCGCATCGGACGGGGCGGAGAGCCCAGCACTATGCAATCAACCACAGAGGTCAACCATCATGAACCACAAGCACATTAAATCGCCGGTTTGCGCGGCGCTGATTGGCGCTGGCCTGCTCGCCTGCGGCACGGCGGACGCTTTCACGGTGTTCAGCACCAAAGACAGCTACATGGGGGCCGGCACGTTCTTTGGGCCGGGCAAGCTGCCCACCTCGCCGCTGTTCGATGTGACCATCCACAATGTCGCCTTCACCTCGGCGGCGACCTTCGTCACGCCGTTCGTCAACAATGGCGCGGCGGAGCCGAACGTTCCGGGCGAAGTGGCGACCACCGACAAGCCGGACGGCTATTTCAGCGACGGCAAGACCCCGCTCAATGAAAACGCCGAAGTCGGGCCGTTTGTTTTGAACGGCACCAAGGTGCTGGTCGGCATCGGCGGCGGCGGCGCGCACCGGGGTGAGCAGATCTCGGTGCTGCTGGACAAGCACACGATGATTATGACCATGGACATCGTTTTCGACATGGGCATCGGCGCGGCGGGCGTGGTGGCTTCGCCGTTCTACGGCACGACGAAGGAAGCGACGCTGCCGCTGTCGCTGCAAACCCAACTCGGCATCGAGGGCGGCGTGGATCGCGCCGGGCCGTTGAAATCCGGCGACAAGATCCACGGGCAGCTTGGCGACTCCAATGGCGATGGCCGCTTGGACGGGGCCATCGTCGTGACCGGCAACATGCCGCTGACCTCGGTGTTCATGCCAGGCGCGCCATTTGCCTTGATCCGTTATTTCGACACCGACATGCCGTACAACGGCCAGGTGGTCGGCAAGCTGCCAGGCTCCGTGGCCGAACGGCAAAAACAGGCGGACAAAGCCACTTACGCCTTCCCGGCGGCGGAGGCCAAACTGGTCAGCGTGAAAACCGCCGAGGCTGGCGAATGAGCGTAATCAAACCGGTGGCAAGGCGGCTGCGCCGCCTGATGATGGGCGGTTTGCTGGCGGCAGGCATGACGCCCGCCGCCTGGGCGGTGAATCTGTGGAGCACGCCGACGTCTTATTTGGGCACGGGGTATTTCTTCGGGCCGGGTGCTTACATGACGCCCACGCCCTTGTTTCCGGTGAAGCTCCGCAATATGGGCTTCACCAGCCCGCAGAATTTCGTCACGCCGTTTTGGAACAACGGCGGCGAAGAGCCCAATGTCAGCGCCGAAAAGGACTTCCCCCCGGTGGACGGCCTGCTGTCCGACGGCACCAAGATCAACGAGAACGCGGACTTGGGCACGTTCACGCTGGCCGGCGCGCGCTTTTTGCCCGCCGTCGGCGAGGGCGGGGAATACCTGGGCCAGCAAATGGCCGAGACCTCCGCCGACGGCAATGTGACCATGGTGATGGATCTGCTGCTGGATCTCGGCATCGGGCCGAAGGGCATCATCCGCATCCCCTTCCGGGGCACCACCGGCACCGTCACCGTGCCCGGCCCGCTGCAAAACCCGCAAGGCCCGGCTGGCGCGGCACAAGCCGGCCTGATCAAGAGCGGCGAGACGCTGTCCGGGCGGATCGGCGATTTTAATAACGACGGCTTCATCGACGGCACGCTGGTCGCGGTCGGGGTCATGCCGCTGTCCTCGCCAGTCTACCCCGGCCAGCCCTTCGCGATGGCGCGCAACTTCGAGACCGACATTCCCATCGACGGGGCGGTGTTCGGCTCACCCGGCGCAGTCAACAAAGCCTACGGCTTTCCGCCTGACGAGGGGGCCACCAACGGCATCGGCGGCGGGGCCAAGGGCAAGCGATGAGCCTGCTTTCAGCCGACACCTTCGCCTTTTTGGGCGAGTTGTCCAGTCCCCGCGACAAGCCGTGGTTCGACGCGAACCGGGCCCGTTATGAAGCGCACCTGCTCGCGCCGATGCGCTCGCTGGTGTCGGCGATTGGCCCCAGGTTGCAGGCGCAGGTTCCGGAGCTGGAGTATCGGCCGCAGGTCAACAAGTCGCTCACGCGGATCAACCGGGACATGCGCTTCGCGCGGGGGCTAAGCCCTTACAAAGACCACATGCTCGCGCTGTTCTACCGCGAAGGGCGCAAGAAGGAAGACCCCCAATTCTTCGTCGGCGTCCAGCCGGCGGAGGTGTGGGCGGGCTTGTACCTGGCGCCTCCTTTCCTGGCCCACGGCTCGCCGATGGCGCAGGCGGTGTACGACAGCCCGGACGAGGTCGTCGCGCTGGGCCGGGCCTTGGGGATAGGCCGGGATTTGACGCTGGCAAGCTGCGGCCGTTACGGCGAAGTCGAAAAAAGTATGAATGGAGAAGACGCCGGGCAGTATCTGGCCGGGCCGCATCTGTGCGCGATGAGAACCTTCGCAGCGGGCGAGGTCGCGGCCGATCCGGCGGGTTTTGTAGAAGTGGCGGCCGAGATTCTCGGCCGTCTTGTACCGTTGTGGAAAACTTACCTTGAGGGGTTGTAAATATGCGTGTTTTACTTTTGCTAGGCGTCATGTTGGGATTCGCGTCGTCGTTCGGGGCTGCCGCCGCCGAACCCAGCGGGGCGGAGATTTTAAAAGCGATCCACCAGCGCGACCGCGGCAGGGATTTGATCTGGGAGGTGTCGCTCGACTTGATCGACAAGAGCGGTGATGTCAGGCAGCGCACCGGCAAGATTTTCCGGCGCGTGTTCGACGGCGGGCGCAGCGAGCAGGTGACGGTGTTCCTGAGCCCCGCCAACATCCGCCACACCGCCCTGCTCAAAATCGAGCCGGAAGACTCCTCCGACTACATGTGGCTGTACTTGCCTGCGCTGAAAGCCACCAAGCGGGTTCCGCCGACCGAGCGGGGCGACAAGTTCGTCGGCACCGACTTCACCAACGAAGACATCAACCTGGGCTTTGAATACCAGGATTACCTCGGCACCGTGCTGGAGAGCAAGACCGAGGACGGGCGTCCGGTCGCGGTCATGCGCATCGAGCCGAAGACGCCCGAGCTGAAGCGGGATCTCGGCTTTGATTACTCGATCGCCAAGGTGTGGACGGACGAGGCCTACGTCTTCGACCAGCACTTCTTTAAGGGCGACCGCGAGACCCGCCATAACCAGGCCTTTGGTGTTCATCGCGTGGACGGCATCGTCACACCCGGCGAGTTACACTCCCATGACTTGGTAAACGACCACAAGACCTTGTTGAAGGTGACGATGGCCAAACACAACTCCGACATCCCCGCCTCATACTTCGGCGAAGAGGCCTTGGCGCGCGAGATGTACCATTGAGGCGGACTGTTTCCATCCATTCCGCCAGTCGCGGCGGGGTTTGCGGCCCCGCCGCCAATACTTAGGGAATCTGCCTGATGCGCAAATGCCGCAGGCCGGAAGCCGACAGGGTTTGGCCGCTGCTGCTATGCATTGCCGCGTTTGCCGTCGGCGCGGCCCAAGCCGCGCCGACGCTACGCTACAAATCGCTGGAGGCCGAGACGGCGACCGAGTACCAAGTCGGCGACAGCCAGCTCGGCCCGAGCTATCTGAGGCTGATCGCGCGCGGCGAGTGGGCGCTGAGCGACAGCTTGACGGCGAAGGCGACGGTCAGCCCCTGCGGCGGGTCTTACAGCACGCATCCGAAGGGCGTGACGCAATGCGCCGTCTACCGCCTGGTCGAGGAGTTCACGCTGAACGGTGACTACAGCCGCTTCAACTTCTCCGTCGGCCGCCAAGTCATCACCCAGGGCAACACCGAAGGATTCATCCTGCTGGACCGCTTCAACGGCCGCGACTATTGCCGCTTCGCCCGCCTGGACGTGCAAAACAAGCTGCCGAACTGGCTCGCCCAGGGCCGCGCATCGTTCAGCGAATCCACCTCGCTGGCGGTGACTTTCGCGCCGTTCTCGCCGGTCTCCTACCTGCCGCAAACCGGCAGCTATTGCGAGGACAGCTACCACAACCTGGGCCGCTTCGACGGCCTGCACGAGCCCGGTAATAGCAGCATCGCCGACTGGGGCGGCGGGCTGGAGCTGGCCACCAAGCACGACCAGTGGAGCGCGGGGCTGAACGTCATGACGGTCACGGAGGATATTTTCGTGCTGGAAACCGTCCCGACGCTGGAAAAAACCCGGCCGAGGACGCTGTGGCTGGGCGGCACCGCCGCCGCGACGCTGGGCGGGAAAATCGTGCTGCGCGGGGAAGTCGCGTTCGCGCCCAACCGAATGTTCACCCTGGATCCTTCAGTGCTGGGCGGGCTGTTGGCGCGGGGAAGCACCACCAACGGCACCGACGGGCGCCGGGAGCTGCTCGCCGCGGTCGGCGTGGAAGGAAGCGCTGACGAATGGTTCTGGGCGGTGCAATACTTCCAAGACCGCATCGAACGGGGTCCGAGACTAGTGCAGAACAATGACGGCCATTTCATGTCGCTGCGCCTTAGGCGCAGCTTCATGAACGACCGCCTCGCCTTTGAAAGCTTCGCGGTCTATGACATAGATTACAGCGATGTGGCGCTGCGCGCCTCGGTGTCCTATGAAATCAACGATGCCACGGCGGTCACCGTGGGCGGGACGGCCTACAGCGACATAGACAACAACACAGGGCTATTCGGCAGCTACTCGGGACGGGAAAGCCTGTTCCTGAAATTTCGCCGGACTTTCTTCTGATGCGCGTTACGACGCGAATAACGGTGCCGGAGACGCCGAGCCGCCGCGCCCCATCCACTGCCTCACCGCTTCGGCGCATTCTTCGGGCGCATCCTCCCATAAATAATGCCCGCAGTTTGGCAGCCGCGTCACCGAGGCGGCGGGAAAGATCCTGAGCCAGTGTGCCAATTCCTTTTCACGGAACGCAAAATCTTTTTCGGGCCAGATAAAATGGACCGGCCCCTGGAACGCGGCAATGCGCGCTTCAAGCCCGCCCAGCCACGCCGACGCGCCGACGATCTGCTCGGGAAAGATGTGCATCGGCGACCTGGAGCGGCCATTGGCAAAGGGGGCGCGGTAGGCGGCCATCTCCGCCGGTGTCAGCTTCCGCCGGCGCATCGCCGTCGGCATGAGGGCGTTGATGAACACCGCAAAGCGGTTAGCGGCAAACCGGCCAACCTTTCCCCCGAGAAGCTTGGAGAACAACGCGAAATGCATATCGTCGTTCACCGGCCAGGCCCAGCTATTGCCCAGGCACAGGCGGCTGACGCGGCCGGTGGACATCGCCGCGGCAAGGCCGATGGAGACGCCCCAGTCATGGGCGACCAGGGTCGCGTCTTTCAGGTCCAGGGCTTCGAGAAACCGCGACACGACCGCCGCCTGCTCGTCCGGGCGGAAGCCGAAGCCCGGCGGCGCATCCGAGAGCCCAAAGCCGGGCAGATCCAGCGCGACGCAGCGGAACTCGCCGCGCAACGCCAAGACCAGCCGCCGGTATACAAACGACCAGGTCGGACAGCCATGCAGCATCAACAGCAGCGGCCCCGAGCCTTCGTCAATGTAGTGGACCCGCGCGCCGTCGCATTCGACGAAACGGCTCTGGAAAGGAAACTGGCCGGCGGCCAGCCCGAAACGCCGCTCCGCTTCGCTGGGTTCGGCGTCAAGTATCCTGTTTTCCATCTCTTGGGTTCTCATTCGGCCGATTTGCGCCAGGGCACCAGCATCGGCACGCGGGCTTTATAGCGGCGGTACTCGTCGCCGAATATACTGACCAAGTCGCGCTCCTCCAAGGTGAGGCCGACCAGGATGTAAACGACGTTGAACGCGGCGAACAGCAAATGCCCGACGGTCATCGTCGGCGCCGCCCAGAATGCGATGATCATGCCGAAATAAATCGGGTGGCGGACCAGGCTGTAGAGAAGATGCGTGCTGAGGTGCGGCGCCGGCAGCGACCGGCCGTTGAGGTGGTAGGTGACTTGGAGCAGCCCCGAGAACTCGAAGTGGTTGATCAGGAAGGTGCCGAACACCACGATCAGCCAGCCGACGAAGGACAGGCCCATCACCGCCTTGGCCAGGAACGGCGTGTCGATCTGCCACACCACCGCCGGTATCGGATGCCACGCCCAGAACAGCAGGATCAGCGCGAGGCTAGTGCATAGCACATAGGTGCTGCGCTCGACCGGCTCCGGCACCCAAGGCCGCCACCACTGCTTGAACGACTGGCGCGCCATGAGGCTGTGCTGCAGGTAGAAGACCGACAGGAACACCAGGTCGACAGTGATGGCCACTCCGGTCGAGGTGGCCGGTCCGATATCGATGGTCCTCGGCGAGGAGAGGCCGGCGATGTAGGTGATGCCATAGCAAAAAGCGTAGATGAATACACTGTAGCATCCGAGTCCGTAAATGAACGCGGCGATCCGTCCAGGAGGCCGCTGGAGAAACTGGTTGATGGTGTCGGTCTGGCTCATATTTTTCCCCTGTCGTTGGTGATTGCAAAATTTTTAAATCATAGACGAAATGGCTTATATCGGCAAATAAGCGAAGTTGGTTATCATGGCGATTCGTAGCAGAGGTACACAAACCGCCGGGACTTGACACGTAAGTCCTGCTTAATTGCTATAGTGTTCTCGCACTATGACGAGGGCCGGCATGGGTTTGCGGATCCATGCGGAACACTCGAAACGCGCGGCAATGCGCAAAACGTGGGTGGCGGGGCCGCAAATCCCGCCACACTTGGCACCCTATCAAATTTTCGCAGAGGCAAAATGATAGCTATTGTGAAGTTCATCACCGGGAATCCGAAAGCCGTGTTCGCGGCCACCCTGTTGTTGCTGGCGGCCTGCGTGCCGAGCCTGCTGCAAATCCGCGCGGACACCTCGGTCTCGTCGTTCCTGCCGCGCGGGGATGTGTCCTACGCGCAAAAACAGCAAATCGAGCGGATTTACTCGATCAACGAGCCGATTTTCGTCGATGTCTTCGACCGCCGGGGCGGCGATATTTTCACGCCGGAAGGGCTGAAGGCCGTGCGTTCGGTCAGCCGTTTCCTCGAAGATCTCAAAGGCATCCGGCCGGGCTCCGTGCGCTCGCTCGACACCTTCGACGATATCCACGGGTCGGCGGGCGGCTTCGATGTCGATCCCTTCCTGGAGCCCATGCCTTCCACCCTCGAACAAGCGCAGGCGGTCAAGACGCGCGTCAAGGCCTTCCCGCTGTACGACGGGCTGATCGTGTCGAAGGACGGCAAGCGCGCCGGGGTGGTGGGCGACTTCGAGGAAAGCGCCGACGTGCTGGCCGTGTTCGCGGCGCTGGACAAGCTGCGCGGACAGATGGACGGCGCGGGCGACGTGGGCATCAAAGTCAGCGGCTCGCCGATTGTCCGCGGAACCTTGAACATCTACCTCAACCAGGACGCGATCCGGCTCGACCCGGTCGCGGCGGTGCTGACCTCGTTGCTGCTGTTCCTGGCGCTGCGCTCGCTGGCGGGCGTGCTGCTGCCGCTGTCGGTCATGCTGCCTGCCATCACCGTCGCCTTCTCCACCATGCCGCGCATGGGCTTCGACTTCACCCCGTTCTCCAACGCCATTCCGGTCGTCATCCTGGCGACCAGCATCGCCGACTCCGTGCATTTCTTAAGCGGTTATTTCGACCGGCGGCTGCGCAGCCCTGAGTTGAGCGCCAAGGAGGCCGTGGCGCAGACCTTCGCCGAGATGTGGCAGCCCATCGTGCTGACTTCGGTGACGACAGCGGCGGGTTTTCTGATGCTGATCCAAGGTTCGCCGATGCTCCCGGTGCAACAGTTCGGCGTGACTTCGGCCATCGGCGTGATGGCCGCGATGGTGCTGTCGCTGAGCGCGCTGCCCGCCGCCACCGTGCTGTTCGACGCCAAGCCCAGCGCGGCCTATGCCCGTTTGTACGCGGCGCGCGGCGCAGGCGGCCAAAGCGGCTGGGACAAGCTGGTGGCCTGGGCCATGGGCCGTGTCGTAGACAACCGCAAGGTGGCCGCAAGCTTCCTGCTAGTCGTCGCCGTGCTGAGTGTCGCGGGCATGGCGCGGCTGTACGCCGATTACGAGCCGGTGACATTCTTCCCCAAAGACAGCAGCGTCTACCAGGATTTCCATTCGATCCGCCAAGATTACATCGGCGTCAACGTCATCGAGGTGGACATCGACACCGGCAAGGAAGACGGCGTGTACGCGCCCTACTTCCTCAAACGCCTGGACAAGCTCCAGACCGAGATCGAAGCCTGGCCGCAGGTCGGCGGCACGATCTCCATCGCCGATTATTTGAAAAAAATGAACCAGGCGTTCAACGCCGACCAGCCGGATTTTTACAAAATCTCCGACAACGCCGACGCCAACGCGCAATTCTTCCTGCTCTACAACCTGTCCGGCGACCCCCGGCGCTTTGACGAAGTGACCGACGGCGCGCGGCGGCGGGCGAATCTGCGAATCTTCCTGAAGGAGGGCAATTACGCGCAAAGCGGGCCGCTGCTGCGCTGGCTGCAAGAGGAGGCCGGCTCGGCGTTCCAAGAGGCCAAGGTGACGCTGGGCGGCGAGACCACCGTCCTCCACCATTGGATGTCCGGCATCGGCGGCAACGTCGGCTGGTCGGTCTTCCTCTCCGCGCTCGTCATGTACCTGATTGGCGCGGCCTTCCTGCGCTCGCTGACCGGCGGCGCGCTGATGCTGGCCCCCATCGCCGTCGGCCTGCTGCTGACCTATGCGTTCATCGGCGCGTCCGGCGTGCCGGTGGGCTTGGGCACCAGCTCGTTCGCGTCCATCGCGATGGGCGTCGGCGTCGATTTCGCGATCCATTACCTATGGCGCTACCGCGCCGAGCGCCGCGATGGCCTGGAACATGGCGCGGCGACCCGGCGGGTCATGGAGGACATCGGCAAGGCGATTTTGTTCAACGGCATTATCGTGGTCGGCGGCTTCTCGGTGCTGATCCTGGCCACGACGACGCCGCCCGAGCAAGTCGGGGAGTATGTCGCGATCAGCGTCGCGGCCAGCCTGGCGACCACTTTCCTGGTATTGGGCGTGGCAACCCGCTGGTGGGCCGTCACGGGCGCGAAAGCGCAAAGCGCCGTGGTGGTCGAGCGTTGATGCGATTTGCCTAGGCGCGCCCGTGCGGGCGCATTCCTCCACTTAAACGAGAAAATCACGATGGGTTGGCTCACAAGAACCGTATTCGGCATCTCACCCGCGGAAACCCGCTTCGAGAAACGGGGATTTGAAAATGGCGACGCCCGCATTCGGCAGCGGATCGAACAAATCGGCGAGACTTTCGTCGGGGGCTACCATGCCGCCCTGCTCGACGACGAACCTTTACGGCTCGCCGAAACGCTTAATCGGACTGTGGCGAGCGAATTCCGCGGCTTCGCCTTCGAGGGCGCGGCGATGGGTTTGGTGATTTCCGATTTTCTCCATCCTTTCCGCGCCTCGCGCTTTCAGGCTTTTCTTGAAGGCCCGGGCCTCTGCCATGACTACATTCTCTATATCGGCGCGGGATGGGCCTGGGCAAGATTGCCCGTCCGGCTGGAGCGGGCGGCCGCGCGCAGGGATCCGCTGCTGCGCTGGCTGGCGATAGACGGCTATGGTTTCCACCAAGGCTTTTTTCATGGGCCGCGTTTCATCGGCCTGCAGGAAGAACCCCGGCATCTCTCTCCGTATGGCCGCTGCGCCTTCGATCAAGGACTGGGGCGCAGCCTGTGGTTTGTCAAGGCCGGTAATCCCGAGCGCATCGCCGCCGTGATTGCCGAATTCCCCGCGTCCCGCAGACCCCATCTGTGGAGAGGCCTGGGGCTTGCCTGCGCCTACGCGGGCGGGGTGGAGCGCGCCACACTGGCGGCTTTGCGGGAAATCTGCGGCGATTTCTTGCCGCAACTTCGCCAAGGCGTCGCCTTCGCGGCCAAGACCCGGCAACGGGCCGGCAATCCGGCCGAGTGGACGGCGCTGGCCTGCGAAACCGTGTGCGGGGCCAGCGCCGACGAGCTTGCCGCGGTGGCCGACGCGGCCTTGGACGGGCTGGACGGACAAAGCGGTGTTCCCGCCTATGAAGTATGGCGGCAGCGCATCCAGTCGTGGCGGCCTGGCGATCCAGCGCGTTGAGACACCGTTGCCAGCAAGGTAAAAAAAACAGGGGCTGCATGTCCGCCTGGGCCGCATCGGCACAGGCCAAGGCTTTTTTACCTGGCGCTGGGCTTAGACTCGTCCACTAGCGACCCGATGACGCTGATGGTGGCATTGCCAGGTCTGCGCGCCGCGCTCGTTTAGCGTTGGGTTCGAGGCATTGCAGGAACGGTGGGCCTTCATCACTTGCCTATGCTGAATCAAAATTACGCCTGAATTCGAGGATTTTATGCAATAATCAAGATAAATTTAGACTCGTAATCTGAGATCCGCCATGCTAATCGAATTCAAGGTCGCCAATTTCCGGTCTATCCGCGAACAGCAAACCCTCAGCCTAGTCGCCAGCAATGCCGACAAGTCTTTGAGCGGCTGCGTGATTGAGCGCCCGCTGCCGGGCCTTGCCGGCCTGCGCTTCCTGAAAGGCGCGGCGCTTTACGGGGCCAATGCGTCTGGCAAATCGAACGTGATTCAAGCCATCGGCTTCTTGAGGGATTTTGTCGTCAACTCGGCCACCAAGCTTCAACCTGGGGATAAAACTGGGGCCGAGCCGTTTAAGCTGGATCGGGAATCAGCAACAAAACCCTCCGAATTTGAAATCACTTTTGTGGCTGATACAACGAATGTGGTAGGGGAAGCCCAAGCGACTCGGTTTGTGTTTGGCCTGGCGGTGACGCCACAGCGGGTTATCGAGGAGTATCTGGTGGCTTACCCATTTGGCTCTCCGCGAACCTGTTATCATAGGGCATATAAAGAAACTGAAAATTCTTATGAGTGGGCAAACCCTTCTATAGGATTTAAACGTGATAAGAGTCTTGAACAAAAAACCAGAGAAAATTGCTTATACCTTTCGGTTGGCCCGCAATTCAATCACCCTCAACTTATTGAGGTTTTTGAGTGGTTAAAACAGCATCTGATGCTAATCAGGCATGATTTACAAAATATCATACAATACGACCTTACAGCATACTTGTTTAGCAATAATTTCTATACTACCGAAATTGTTAATTTTGTCAAAAGCGCTGATACTGGAATAGTTAATGCTATAGTGGAAGAGGTGAAGACAAATTTAGATAATTTTAAAACAAATTTATCCCAGCCTGATTATGAAGTATTTAAGCAAGAGATGCTGAAGTTATTGCCTGAAAAAAAATATGATATTTCTTTAATTCATAAAAATGAAAGCGGCGATCCAGTGGTGTTATCATTTGATAACGAAGAATCATCTGGGACTCGTCAACTTTTTGCTTTGGTTGGATATTGGATGATAGCTCTTAGAACTGGTTCTACGATATTCATAGACGAAATAGAAACCAGCCTACATCCACTCCTAGTCAAAGAACTCTTAAAACTCCTGTTATCCGAAACACATAATCCCAAAGGCGCACAGATTATCTTCACCACGCATAATCCCGTGCTGCTGGATACGGCTTTGCTCCGGCGCGACCAAATCTGGTTTACTGAGAAATCACCCGCTGGCGCAACCACACTCTACCCATTGACGGATTATCAACCCCGCAAAGACGAAGCATTAGCCAAGGGTTATCTGGCCGGACGTTACGGCGGCATACCGTTTATCCCGGAAGGGCTTAAACTATGAGCCTGTCTAGGTCGTTTAATCGTAATGCCAAATCCTACCAACGCGACAAACACCAACGACGGGCCACAGGCCGGACGTTTCTGATTGTCACCGAAGGGGAAAAAACCGAACCGAATTATGTGACCGCCTTGCGGGATCAACTCCGCTTGAAAGCGGCGGATGTGGAAATCATCCATCCTAAAGGCACCGACCCATTGAGCCTGACGCAAAAAGCTTTGGCATTACGCGAGGCGCGGAAAAAGGCGGCGAAAAATGGTTTTATCGTGGAATATGATGAAGTCTGGGTCGTGTTTGATTTGGAAACCGCCACACACGCCCATCGCAAAAAAGCCGAGCAAGCGCGGGCGGCGAAAGAATTCACCGGCATCCTGTTCGCCTACTCAGACCCAAGTTTTGAATACTGGCTACTCCTGCATGAGGAATATACCACGTCGAATTTTCCGGATAGTTCGGCAGTGGAAAAACGCTTCAAATCCATTCACAACGATTACACTAAAGGCAATTGGAAGCCAACTCAAGCGTTTCTGCTGAAACTGCCAAACGCCATCACTCATGCCGAGCGATGCCGACAATATCATGAAAAATCGGGCGGTGAAGGCAATCCTTCGACCCATGTGGACAAACTTGCACGAAACTTGAACGAAGCCGCCAACCCGCTTCATCGAATAATCCCATTGCCTCTAAGTGAAAGCTAAACAGATATTTTCTGGTTCCCACGCGCCGCGTGGGAACCCGGTCGATCCGTGCTGCGGATCAGTGGCGCAACACGCCACGGTTCTGTTCCTACGCGACGCGTGTGGACGAGAAAAAAAGACACCTCACGCAACGACGCGACGGCGCAACGTAAAGCGATTTGACGGCGTGTTGTTGAGCTGTTACGTGACACTTTTCTTTGCTATTTGCCCACGCGAAACCGGCGCAATCGGTGGGCAAGCAAAAAGCGCCGCCCTGAGCTTGTCGAAGGGACGCTTGCCCGCCCTGCTCCTGCTTTTTTGGTGCAGCCTCGCCTTCGGCCAAGGCCATCCCGAGGCTCTAGTCGATCCGATGAAACTCGGCGGCTCGGAGTATTGCGGCCATTGCCACACGGATATATTCCACCAGTGGAACGCCTCGACGCATCATTTTTCGTCGTTCAACAATCCGGTTTACCGCAAGGTCGTCACCCATACTATCGAAAAAAAGGGCCAGAAGACTTTTGCGTTTTGCGCCCGTTGCCATGATCCGATCCTGAACAGCGCGGGGGAGACCGGCAAGCTCGACGCGGACAGTTGGAAAGCCAATGCGGGGATTACCTGCCTGTCCTGCCACCGCATCATGGAAACCGGCGGCGGCAACGGCGAGTACCGGATTGCCGAGCCGACTTTGCATCCTTTCGCCCTCAGCGACAGCCCGCTGCTGGCGCAGGCCCATAAGACGATGATCGAAATCACGCCCTGGCTGCACCGGGGCGTGTTGAGCAAGCCGTTTTACGGGCAACCGGAATACTGCGCGACCTGCCACAGCTTGACGGTGCCCGCGTCCGTCAACGGCGTCGCGGCGATGGCGTTCACCGACGAGGCCGGCCAGTTGCACCGCCGCCACCAGACCGCGACGGGCGAGGACTTGCCGGGCCGTTGCGTAGACTGCCATATGCCCGAGGTGCCGTCCAACGACCCCGCCGCCAAGGACGGGCTGATTAAAAGCCACCGCTTCACCGGCTCCAACACCGCGTTGCCGACCTTCAACCGCGACATAAACCAGCGCGAGGCGGTCGAAGCCTTTTTGTCGTCCGGCATCGTCGCGCTGCGCGTCGCGGGAATTCGCACCCGGCCCGAAACGCCGTTCAAGCCCGCCGAGGCCGTGCCGGTCCAGGCGGGCGATACTATCGAAATCGCCGTGGAGGTCCGCAACACCCGCGCCGGCCACCAGTTTCCGACCGGCACGGTGGATTCCAACGAGGCGTGGCTGTCGGTGGTCGCCGCCGACGCGCAAGGCCGCCCGCTCGCCGCGCTCGGCCAATTGGACGGCCAGGGCCTGTTGCCGCAGGACGCGATCCGCTTCGGCACCCGCTTTGTCGACGCGGCCGGCAACCCGACCGACCGCCGCAACACCACCACCGACGCGGTGTCCATCGCCGACAGCACGGTGGTTCCGATCCGCGGCAGCCGCACGGTGTTCGTCCATTTCACGATTCCCGCCGACGCCGCGCCGCCTTTCACGGTCGATTTCGCGTTAAACTGGCGCAAATACAGCCCGGCGTTCATCGCCTGGGTGTTCGACGGGCGCGAGACTTCCCCGCTGCCGATCACCCGGCTGGCCAGTTTGCGCCTGGGCCTGAATACGACCGCGACACCGCATTAACCGCCACCGAGCCTTGCCATGACCCAGAAATTGTTACTCAGCTTCGCCCTGATCGCCTCGACCTCCGCCTTCGCCGGCAATTGGAACGTGCCGCCTGACGCCCATGGCATCGAGAACCCGATTCCCATCAACGACCAAACAATACCGAAAGCCGCCGAGGTCTACTCCAAACATTGCGTGTCCTGCCACGGCAAAGACGGCCGGGGCGACGGAACCCAGGAGAAAGTCGATTATTCGCTGCAAAGCATCCTGGCGACGCCGACCCAGCCGAACAATCAGCCGCTGACCGACGGCGAGCTGTATTGGAAAATCACCCACGGCGTCGGCAAGATGCCCGCCTTCGCCGGCAAGCTCACCGACACCGAACGCTGGCTGATGGTCAACCACATGCGCCGCCTGCCGCCCGATCCAAAGCAATAACCCATGTCCCGCCCGCTTGCCCTGGCCCTCGCCGCCGCGCTGTCGGCGGCGGACGCCGGGGCGGCCCGCGTCCAAGGCTTCACCGATGTCACCGCGCAGTCGGGCATCGCCTTCCGCCACGTCAACGGCGCGTTCATCAACAGCGACGGCACGGAATCCCGCTACATGCCGGAGACCATGGGTTCAGGCGTCGCGGTGTTCGACTACGACGGCGACGGCGACCCGGATTTGTTGTTCGTCAACGGAGCCTATTTCGAGCCTAAAGCCGGTCTGCAAGACGCGCTGCCAGCCTTGTATGAAAACCGGGGAAACTGGCGGTTTAAAGAGGTGGCGCGGCGGGCCGGGTTAAACCAGTCGTTCTACGGCATGGGCGCGGTGGCGGCGGACTACGACGGCGACGGCGACGCCGATTTGTTGTTCACGGCGCTGGACGGGTTGCGGCTGTACCGCAATGACGGCCGGGGCCACTATGCCAACGTCAGCGAAAAGGTCGGCTTGCACCCGGTCTATTGGACGAATGAAAAAGGCCAGACCGGCCCGGAATGGGCTACCGCCGCCGCGCTGTTCGACGCCGACGGCGACGGGGATCTGGACATTCTGTCCGCGCAGTATGTGCAATGGTCGGCCGCGACCGACATCCACACGACTTACGACACCGTCCACAAGGGCTACACCACCCCGCGCGCCTATGAGGGCCAAAGCCTGCGCCTGTGGCGGCAAGACGGCGGGCGTTTTCATGACGCCACCCAAGGCAGCGGCTTTTCGGTGACAGGCAAGGCGCTGGGCTTGGCGCTGTGGGATTTTGACGGCGATGGGCGGCTGGATGCCGTCGTCGCCAACGACACCAGCGCGAATTTCCTGTTCCACAATTTGGGGGCTGGGCGCTTCGAGGAAATCGGCCAGAAGGCGGGCGTCGCCTACGACAACAATGGCAATGTCCGGGCCGGCATGGGTGTCGATATCGCCGACTATTTGAACGACGGCACCGCGGGCGTTGCCATCGGCAATTTTGCCGAAGAGCCGACGTCGTTGTTCAGAATGATCAAGCCTTGGCAGTTCCGCGAAGACAGCGGGGTCAGCGGCATCGCCGCGCCCACCCTGCCCTTGCTGACTTTCGGGCTGGTGTTCGCCGACCTCGACCTGGACGGCTGGCAGGACATCGTCACCGCCAACGGCCATGTCGAACCGTCGATCCGCGAAGTCATGCCGATGTTCTCGCACGCGGAGCCGCTGCAATGGCTGCGCAATCTCGGCGCTGGCCGTTTCGCCGAGGCCGGTTCCGGCATCGACGCCTTGCAAGCGCCGATGGTGGGCCGGGGGCTGGCCGTCGGCGATTTCGACGGCGACGGCGATCTGGATCTGGTCGCCAGCAGCAACAACGGCCCTCCCCGGCTGCTCCGCAACGACCTGGCCCGGCCGCGTTGGCTGCGCGTCAAATTGCGCGGCCTGCCGCCGAACACCGACGCCATCGGCGCGCGCATCCTGCTGCGCGGCACCCGCCACATCCAGCGGCGCATCGTCAGAACCGGCGGCTCCTATCTGTCCCAGTCGGAATTGACGCAGACCTTCGGCTTGGCCGCCGGGGAAGCCGTGAAACGGCTCGAGGTGAGGTGGCCGGACGGGACTGTTTGCGCCATCGGCAATCCGGCCACCCACAGGCTTTACCGCATCGCCCAACCCGCCTCGCAAAACCCCAGGTGCCGGTGAGGCTTGGGCAGGAAAACGGCCTGGCGGGCGCTTAGATCATGGATTGACCCGCGTGATCTTCGACCCTTGCAAACCCAGCCCCGCCATCAGCCCTTTCTGGCCGAAAATGAACGCATAGACATCGTCTTTGGCGGTGGTGGTGGTCAGCGACTTGGCTATCCCGGCGTCCACGACGACCACGCTAGGCCCCACGCCGACCTCGAAGCCTGCGCTGCTGTCGAGATATTTGAGGGCGCTGTCGCTCATGAAAAACATGGCGTAGTCAAATGTCTGGGCGCCGGCCTGCAGGCCATAGGAGCCTGCGACGATATTGTAATACCCTGCTATCCGCCCGTTTCGTATCAAAGCGCCCTTGCCGTACTGCGCCCCGCCGATGAATCCGGCCTTGACGACGCCGGGAAACACCAGGATGGCCTTGGCGCGTCCCGCCAAAGTCCGGGCCGTGGGGGTGGTGGCGTAAAGATTCTGCAAAGCGGCGTTCGCGTCGCTGTCGATCTTGGACGCAGCCACGGCGTCCGGTTTCCCGCCGGGCGCTTGGCAGGCCGTGAGGGCCAGCAGGGCCACTAGCATAAGGCTGATCAGTCGTTTGATGTTCATGATTGTTCCACTCTGGTTGGTTTAAGATTCGTACTGCGCACAGGCATCATCGGCCGGGCGGGAATGGGGCGGTGTTCATCTTCTGGCTCCTCTGTTGAATGTTCGGGCTATTCGTGGAAACTCAAAGGTCATGCCGCCGTTTGCGAGGGATTCCGCGCTTTTAACCAAAGCCCCAATTTGATCAGCGCCCAGCCTCGCAGCCCGATGTCGGTACTCAGGCAAAAAGCCAGGAACCAGCCGGCGGAAGACGGCCATTCGGCCGCGACCAGGACGCCGAGAATAATGGAAATCCACGCGCCAATGACCGTCGAACCCTTGTGCGAGGACTGCGTGCCGTAGGCGATGACCAGCCGCAACGCGCCCTTGGCGATCAGAAAGGCGGCGATCATCAGGCTCAAGCGCTGGGGGTGGCCGCTGATGCTGAAAAGGGTCAACCCGCCGACGACGACATCCAGCACGCCAATGGGCAGGTTCGCGAAGAAGTCCCGGGCTTCCTTGGCGATGGCGGCGTCGAAACACTCCAGGACGCCCACCGCCAACACCACCCAGCCGGCGGCGGGCAGCCAGGAAAATTCCATGGCGTGCATCAGCGTCGCGTTGGGGTTTAACACGGAGGCGGAGGCCAGCATCGCGCCGATGAAAAGCAGCGCCGCCCCCCGCACCAGCAAGCGCCGCACATCGATGCCCAACTGTCCAAATTCAGAGATTTTGTCACGCCAGCTCATGGTTTTTCCTCGTCAGGTCAAGCCCGCACCCACTGCTCGGCTTGCGCCAATGCGGGCAGCGGAAAAAATTCGATTTCAGTGGCTCGAAATCCTTTGCCGGCGAAAAGGGTCACAGATAGCGTTTGGCCGTTTTCCAAAAATCCGCCGGCTCGGGTATGTCAGTCCGGGCAATACGCCCCAGCATGATCGTCCTCCGCTCCCCCGTGCCGGAAAACAGCTCGGTCAGCGCAAGCTCCGCCGGGGCCGCCGCCGAGGCGTCCGCAACCTTGACCCCCCGGTAATCCAGGCGCAGACACACTTCGCGGGCGGCGAGCCAGTCCGCGGGATGGGCCAAGGTGTCGGCGACGCAGGCGAGGCTCTCTTCAAGAGCCAGGTGGTCGGCATGGCTGTGCCCCAGTTCCGCCTCAATCGCCGCGATCTCCGCTTCCAACGCGGCAAGATTCGGGGGCAGCCCCTCGCCATCGTCCAGCATCGAACCGAAGCCCCAGCGCCCCGTCTGCATGGCCTCCAGCTTTTGCTTCAAAAGATGCCTTTGCCGGTCTAGTTCCCGTCTTTTGCCGCGCTCGGCGGTGAGCCGCCAAAGCGCTTTTTGAATCAGAAAATCGAAGGCGCGCTTCTTCAGTTCCCAACGGGTGTCGACTTCACTGCCCGCGGGGCCAAGGTAGCGGTGGTTGGAAAAGTTCACCGCGGTTTGCATGACATCCCGGCGCAGCGCGCCCTCGGCGAGTTCCATCCCGAACACATTGCGCTCCTCCCTGGCCATGGCCAGAAGACCGAATATTTCGTCCGGAGGCGGCCCGGCCGGTTCCGCCAGGCATTCGCGCACGCCGCTGAAGCCCCGGAGAACCTCGCCCAGATGGTCGGTGGACACGAAAAACGCGCGCAACAGCGGATCTTCACCAAACGCCCGGGGGCTTATTTCGATGGGCGCGGGCAAGGCGTCGACCAGGGAAATCACATGGCTGGCGGCTTGCTCCACAGGCTGGCGCAGCCGTTTCCGGTAATCCGCCAGCGCATGGAGACGCCGATCCGTGCCCGCCACGACCCGTTCGATGGCTTTTTCGAGCAAGGCCTCGTCCAGCTCCCCCGACCGCTCCTGGGGATTGCTGAAAAGCGAACTTAGAAAGCGCAGCATGTTTTTTCGTCCGTCAGTCTGGCCGGTGTCAACCGGGTTGGGTTTTTTCTCGGTGCGGGCCGGCGGCCTCCGGATCCTCCAGGCCGATGGCCTGGCGGATGGCGGCGAGGACTGCCTGGCCCGAGTCCGTCTTGCGCAAGAAACCGGCGCAACCGGAAGCCTCCGCCTGCACGCGCACATTGGGATCGTCGAGCGCCGTGATGAAGACGACGGGGGTGTGGTCGTTGAGGGCGGCGAGCCTGCGGCTCAGATCCAGCCCGGACATCCCCTCGAGCTGGACATCGAGCAGCAGGCAATCGAACCGCGGACGCGCCGCGTCCGCGAGAAACGCCTCGGCGGAAGCATAGGTGATCGGCTGGAACCGGGCCGCCCGCAGGAACCGGCCCAGGGAGCGGCAAAGGCTCTCATCGTCGTCAACGACCGCGATATAGATGTTCTGGCTGCTGTTCATTGGCGCAGCATAGCCCCATGTGCGCAGCATCCGCCACTGCCCTTTAGGGAAGTCAACCCACGCTTCCCGCGCGTCTGCCACCGTGGAATTTGCAGGCTACACTAGACAGGAGTTCTACCGATTGCCATACGGCGCAATACGCTTCGCTATTGCGCCCTTGTATTATGCACCTGTCCGAGTCGCTCTCGGACAGACGAGCTTCCGGACGCCGGTTGCGCCCTTCAGACGTCCGAGTCCGTTGCGTAGATTTTCGCGCCGGAGGCTCATTTTTTT